>Ga0116153_10001669_pt1 | contig 19692 bp, 16 predicted proteins | sample AD_UKC028_MetaG_FD_89896 | JGI IMG/M metagenome (GOLD analysis project Ga0116153, IMG submission 89896) | Active sludge microbial communities of municipal wastewater-treating anaerobic digesters from USA - AD_UKC028_MetaG | ecosystem: Engineered > Bioreactor > Anaerobic > Digestate | place: USA...
AAAAAGACCATGAAAAAACTGGGCATACCCATGCCCGAGAGCGCGCTGGCCTATTCCGTCGACGAGGCCCTCGAGATCGCCGATAAAATGGGGGGATACCCCGTTGTCATCCGTCCGGCCTACACGATGGGAGGAACCGGCGGCGGCATCGCTTACAATAAAGAAGAGTTGAGGACCATAGCGGGCAGGGGTATCTCGGCGAGTCTCATAGGACAGATCCTTATTGAAGAGGCGGTGGTCGGCTGGGAAGAACTGGAGCTGGAGGTTGTCCGTGACGCCGATAACAAAATGATCACCGTATGTTTCATTGAAAACATCGATCCCATGGGTGTCCACACCGGCGATTCCTTCTGCTCAGCCCCGATGCTCACCATCTCGGAAGAGGTGCAGAAGAAACTCCAGGATTACTCATACCGCATCGTTGAGGCCATCCAGGTCATCGGCGGCACCAACATCCAATTCGCGCACAACCCCGATGACGGACGGATCGTCGTCATCGAGATAAATCCCAGGACCTCCCGATCATCGGCGCTGGCTTCAAAGGCGACGGGATTTCCCATCGCCTTTATCTCAGCGAAGCTGGCCGGAGGCTACACACTAAAAGACATCCCCTATTACCGCGGCGGCGGTCTTGACAACTACACCCCGTCCGGGGAGTACGTCGTCATCAAGTTCGCACGGTGGGCCTTCGAAAAGTTCAGCGAGGCGCAGGACAGACTGGGTACACAGATGAAGGCCGTCGGAGAGGCCATGAGCATCGGCAAGACATACAAAGAGGCCTTCCAGAAAGCGATCCGCTCGCTGGAAACAAAACGTTACGGCCTCGGGTACGCGAAGAATTTCAATGAACTGCCGCTCGACGATCTTATGCGCCTTTTGAACGAACCGTCGTCTGAGAGGCAATTCATCATGTATGAAGCCCTTCGCAAAGGGGCCACGATCGACGATCTTTATGAAAAGACGAAGATCAAGCGATGGTTTATCGGACAGATGAAAGAGATCCTCGACCTCGAGGAAGAGATCATCGGCTACAAAGGCAGAAAACTCCCGGACAAACTCCTCGTCAAGGCCAAAGAGGATGGTTTCTCTGATAAATACCTCGCCATGCTGCTTGGCGTCAAAGAAACGCAGATCAGGCAGAAAAGGATAGCCCTCGGCAAGCGCGAGGCCTGGTGCGCGGTGCCCGTCAGCGGCGCGGACGCGGCCTACTACTATTCGACCTACAATGCCCCCGATGAGGTTCCGGTGAGCAACCGCAAGAAGGTCATGATCCTCGGCGGAGGCCCCAACCGGATCGGGCAGGGCATCGAATTCGATTATACATGTGTGCACGCGGCCTTCACCCTGCGCGATGAAGGGTACGAATCGATCATGGTCAACTGCAATCCCGAAACCGTCTCCACGGATTACGACACCTCTGACAAGCTCTACTTCGAACCGCTGACGGTGGAGGACGTCCTGAGCATCTACGAAAAGGAAAAACCCATCGGTGCCATAGTTCAGTTCGGCGGTCAGACGCCCCTCAATCTTGCCAGAGAGCTGGAGGAGGCCGGTGTCACCATACTGGGCACATCGCCGGAAAGCATCGATATCGCGGAGGACCGCAAGCGCTTCAGCCATATCATAAAGAAGATCGGCATTCCCCAGCCCCAGTCCGGCACCGCTGTCGTCCTCGAAGAGGCACTGGCCGTTGCAGGGAAGATCGGGTACCCCCTGATGGTCCGGCCGTCGTATGTTCTCGGAGGAAGGGGCATGGAGATCGTCTATGACGACGAGATGCTCAGGGCCTATGTGAACGCCGCTGTCGATATCAGCCCCGGCAGGCCCATACTCATCGACAAGTTCCTCGAAAACGCCATAGAGGTCGAGGCGGATGCCATTGCCGACGGCGAGGACGCCTTTGTCCCCTCAATAATGGAGCACATCGAGCTCGCCGGGGTCCACTCGGGCGACAGCGCGTGCGCAATACCTCCCCGGACGCTCCCGGAAAAGCACATAAAGACCATCAATGAATATACGAAAAAACTCGCCATCGAACTGAAGGTCGTCGGCCTCATGAACATCCAGTACGCTATCGCCGATGATAAAGTCTTTATCCTCGAGGCAAATCCGCGGGCAAGCAGGACCGTGCCCCTTGTTTCAAAGGTGACCGGCGTGCAGATGGCAAGGATTGCGACAAAGATGATGCTCGGAAAAAAGCTTAAGGGCATGAAGCTTAAACAGAAAAAATATCCCCACGTAGGTGTCAAGGAGTCCGTCTTCCCCTTCAACATGTTCCCCGAGGTCGACCCGACCCTGGGACCCGAGATGAAATCGACCGGTGAAGTGCTCGGCATGTCAAGCTCCTTTGGACTGGCGTTCGCCAAATCCCAGGAGGCCGCCGGGCAGAAGCTTCCCCTCTCGGGCAACGTGCTCCTCACTGTGGTCGACCGCGACAAGGATGACATCGTCGATGTCGCAAAGGTGCTCGTCAAGCTGGGTTTCAGTATTCTCTCGACCGACGGGACGCACAGGTTCTTGAGCGGGAAGGGTGTCAAAACAACCCAAATCAAGAAGGTGCACGAAGGCAGGCCCAATATCGTCGATGCCATTCACAACAAGGAGATAAACCTCATCATCAACACGCCCTCGGGCAAGAACAGCATGTACGACGATTCCTATATCAGGAAAGCCGCCATAAAGTACAAGATACCCTACATCACGACAACGGCGGCCGCTAAAGCAACGGCGGAAGGCATCAAGGCGTCTCTTGCCAGCAAGGTCGCCATAAAGGTAAAATCGCTCCAGTCATACCACAAGGCAATTGAGTGATCTGATAAAAACAGATAGCGGTTTATCCGGTTAGTTCAGTTTGTTTGGTTTCTCTGGTTAAAAGATTTTTAAATGTGAATCGAGGCGTGAAGGTTTTAGCGCTCAAGCGGCTCAAGCATTCAAGCAACTCAAGCTGTCTTCTCATTCTCCGATGATCTTGACGAGCACCCGTTTTCTTCTTCTTCCGTCGAACTCACCGTAGAAAATCTGTTCCCAGGGGCCGAAGTCGAGCTTCCCTTTAGTTATGGCAACAACCGTCTCCCTGCCCATGACCTGGCGCTTCAGGTGGCCGTCTGCATTGTCCTCCCCCGTGTTGTGCCGGTACTGCGAGATGGGTTCGTGGGGAGCAAGTTTTTCGAGCCACGTATCGAAATCATGGTGGAGCCCCGATTCGTCGTCATTTATGAAGACAGATGCCGTGATGTGCATGGCATTCACCAGAACAAGTCCCTCGGTGATGCCGCTTTCACGCAGGCATTCTTCAACCTGCGGCGTGATATTTATAAACCCCCGTCTCGAAGGGACATTGAACCACAACTCCTTTCTATAGCTCTTCAAGAATCACCTCCAGGATCAAGACGGCTGCAGCCGTTTGAACAGCTTCAACGTCAAGAGTAAAAAAACCGGGACCTGCAACTTCCGCCGGTCTTCCTTACCCTCTGCCCACTTCCCTGCACTGACCTTGCAGATACTCATAGACCTCGCCAAGGTCCGTAAACAGGGGGTGGTCTTCTGCCTCGTTCCATGGGTTTTTGAGCCCCACGCGGACGATCCCCGCCTGCCTTGCTTTTTCGAGGGTTATGGGGCTGTCGTCGACAACCGCCCAGCACGCGTCGAAGAGGACCGACTTGTCGTAGCTCAGGTGGATCTCGTCGAAAGGAAGACCATTTTTTTCGAGCCACCTCCTGGTGGGTCCATAGGTCTCCTTCTCCCGGTGGCTGGCGATGACGATGTAAAAACCCTTCTCCCTCAGAAGGCGCAGGAAATCGCGCGATTGTTCGTAGGGTGCGAAGGTATCCTGCTCCATGTGGACATCCTTGATTATGCCATAGAGGCGCTCCGCGGATATCAACCCCTTCCAGAAATTCCACGATCTCCACTCGCTATGGTGGGGCATATGGGGGTTCTCTTCGAGAAGCTTTACGTAGAGGATGGGCGCGAGGTCCCACAGGGTATTGTCGATGTCTATAATAATCTTTCTCACGGCCCGTTATTTTACCATAAATTTCGGGTTTTGAAAAACAGGGCGCAAAATGGTAGAATGCTGCAATTGACACGCCTGGTTGCCCCGTGGTTGCTGCGATTTAAGTATCTTCATCTTATTGACGAAAAACCCGAAAGAAGTGTCAAAGAAATTGCCGTGGTCTTTCCCGTAAAAGCAGACCGAGGCACACATTTATCAGGAGAAAGAATGAAAATATCTCAAAAATATTTTACCGGCGGGGCGGGTTTCTCGCTGGGAAGCTCCGTGGGCACCGACATGAATGCCAGCCTTGTTCTCGTCTTCGCCGCGACCGAGCTGTTAAAGGACAGGGAGGTCTTTGAGGCCCTGCGCGGTCAATACCCTTCGGCGCACCTGTGCGGATGTTCGACATCCGGCGAAATATACAACGCCGGTGTCTTCGACGATACCCTTGTAGCAACGGCCGTTTCTTTTGAGCATACCGGCGTTATGGGCGCATCCATTACCCTTAACGCCGTGTCGAGCAGCTACGAGGCGGGGGCTCTCCTCGCCCGATCCATCGATATGGACCGGCTTGTCCACGTCTTCGTCCTGTCTGACGGACTCAACGTGAACGGAAGCGAACTCGCCCGGGGCCTGACCGAAAGCCTGCCCGATGGAGTCACGGTCACCGGGGGCCTTGCCGGCAACGCCGACCGTTTTGAAGAAACCTATGTGTTCTGGGACAAACCCCCCGCACAGAACACCCTGGCCATCGTCGGTTTTTACGGGAACCGTCTTAAGGTCGGCTGCGGCTCAATGGGCGGCTGGGACCCTTTCGGCCCGGAACGCGTTGTCACGAGATCGTCGGGGAACGTGCTTTTCGAGCTTGACGGTAAGTCAGCGCTTGAGCTTTATAAAAATTATCTCGGCGACCACGCGAAGCAGCTTCCCGCGGCGGGACTTCTTTTCCCCCTTTCCATACGCACCGGGGATGGCGAGGAGGCAACCGTGCGGACGATCCTCGCCGTCAGTGAACAGGAGAGCTCAATGACCTTTGCCGGGGATATCCCTGAAGGCTCATACGCCCGGCTGATGAAGGCAAACTTCGAGAGACTCATCGACGGGGCGCACGGGGCCGCGGTCACGAGCAGCAAAGCGATCGATCCAACACCCGCCGAACTGGCCATACTGATCAGCTGCGTGGGAAGAAAGCTTGTATTAAAGCAAAGAGTGGAAGAAGAGATAGAGACTGCCCGGGAAGTCCTGGGCCCCGGGACCATACTGACAGGATTCTACTCCTACGGGGAGATATCACCCTTTGTCCCGGGGGCAAAGTGCGCGCTCCACAATCAAACCATGACCGTTACAACAATGTCGGAAGGGTGAGCTTTGAAGAAAACACACAGCCTGCTCAAACGTCAGATGAAAAAGGCCTTTGGCGATGATTTTGTCATCACCGACCAGTGGAAGAAATTCATCGAGATGGTCAATGACGCCTATGATGAAGCCGACACGGACAGGCGCATGCTGGAGCGTTCCCTGGAGCTGAGCTCGCAGGAGCTTTTCCAGGCAAATTCGGAGATGCGGGCGATCTTTGAGGCAATACCGGACCTGCTTTTCAGAGTTGATGCGGACGGCGTCATTCTCGACTGCAAAACGGGCAACACTTCCGATCTGTTCATTGCGCGCGAGAAGCTCCTCAACCGCAAGATCCAGGAAATCCCCGTTGCAGCCACAGGCAAACGCTTCAAGGAGGCCATCGATAAGGTAAGAAGAACAGGTTCTTTTGTCAGTATTGAATATTCACTTGATATCGATGGTTCGGAACGGTCCTACGAGGCACGGTTCCTCCCTTTCATGAACGGCCAGACCATGATCATCGTAAGGAATGTGACCAAACGGCACCGCGCGGAAATGGCGCTCAGGGAAAGTGAGGAAAAGTACAGGAGCATATTCGAGAATTCAGTTGAAGGGATCTTCCAGACGACCAGGGAAGGCAGTTATGTCAATGTGAATCCGGCCCTTTCCAGCATGTTTGGATATAATTCCACGGAAGACATGCTGCGGACCCTCACCGACGTGAAACAACATTATGTTGTGCCCGAAGACCGCATCCGCTTCAGAGAACTCATTGAAAAACACGGAATATTGAAAGGATTTGAAACACAGGTATACCGCAAGGATAGAGGCATAATATGGATATCGATCAATGCCCGCGCCGTCAGGGACAAAAAGGGGGAGATCGCCTTCTATGAAGGGACAATAGAGAACATCACCGACAAGAAACGCGCCGAAGAGGCACTCTTCGAGTCTGAAGAAAAATACCGGAGCATCATTGAAGAGTCTCATGTCGGTGTCTATATCATTCAGGACAACGTCTTCACTTTCGTCAATCCCATGTTCTGCACGATCCACGGATACACCTATGATGAGATCGTGGGCAAGATGGGGCCCCGCGATTTCGTGCTGCCCGAAGATTTCTCCATTGTCAGGGAAAGTCTGAAGAAGCGTCTTTCCAGCGAGATCAAAACGGCCGAGCTGAACTACAGGATCAGGCGCAAAGACGGCGAGGTCCGCATTATCAAGGCCATCGGAAGCTCCATCCTCTACAGGAGGCGCTTTGCCGTGATCGGGACGATCCTTGACGTGAGCAAGGAAAAGGTCCTCGAAGAACAGCTCCTCCAGTCGCAAAAACTCGAAACTGTCGGAAGGCTCGCCGGAGGTATCGCACATGACTTCAACAACATGCTCGGCGTCATTCTCGGCAATGTCCAGCTTGCGAAGATAAACCTTTCTCCCGATGCGAAGGCCTTCGAGTTCTGTCAGTCCATCGAAAAGGCGACGACGCGGGCCGCCGATTTCGTTAAACAGCTTCTGGCCTTCAGCAGGCGGCAGCTCCTTGAGTTGAAGGTCTGCGATCTGAACAGCCTTCTCGGGGTCTTCGAGAACATGGTCCAGCGTGTCATCGGAGAGAGCATAGAAATGAGCATCGTCCCTGCCCCCGGTCTGCCCGCGATCAGGGCCGATGAAGGACAGATCAACCAGGTCCTGCTCAACCTCGTGGTGAACGCACGCGACGCAATGCCTGATGGCGGCATATTAACGGTTTCCACCGGGTTCGCGGAGATCGATAAAAAATATATGCAGACACATCCCGATGCATCGCCCGGAAGCTATGTCGTCCTGTCGGTCTCGGACACAGGCGTGGGCATGGAAAAGAGCGTAGCAGAAAAAATGTTCGAGCCTTTTTTCACCACAAAGATCGGCGGCAGCGGGCTCGGCCTCTCCGTGGTGTACGGGATCATCAAACAGCATGGCGGCTTTGTTGATGTGATAAGTGAGTACGGCCGGGGAACGACCTTCAAGGTCTATATCCCCCGGGCAAACGAGGCCGCAGCCGAGCCAGGCGAAAATTCCGCCTCTTTGCAGGCCGGCAGCGAGACTATTCTTGTTGTCGAAGACGACGAAGATTTCCGCAGGGTTGAGGCTGAATTGCTGAAAAAGCTCGGCTACCGGGTACACATGGCGGCAGACGGCATCGAAGGCGTCAACGTGTTCCGCGAAAAACACGGGGAGATAGATCTCGTTATACTCGATGTCGTCATGCCCAGAATGAGCGGCCGCGAAACGCTGGAAGAGATGCGAAAGATCCGTCCGAACATTGCCTCCCTTTTCGTTTCAGGCTACAGTCTTGATGGGATACACGTCAACTATATCCTCGAACAGGGAATAGATGCGATCCAGAAACCATTCTCTTTCGAAACCCTCTCCCGGAAGATAAGGGAAGTGATAGAAAAATCAAAGAACCATTGAAGAAATGGGGAAGATCGCTCTTCCCCATTCTTTGTAACGAATTTTCGGGTTTCCGTTGGCTTGCCTACTTTGTTTCCGCCGGTTTCTCCTCGGCAGGAGGCGCGGCTTTGGTCTTCTTTACTTTCTTTGGTTTCTTTACTTTCTTTTTCGCCTTCTTCGTCTTTGCCGGTTTGTCAACAGGCTTGTCTGTCTGCACCTGCTGCTCCACCTTCGGTGCCGGCTGGACTTTCTCCTGCGCGAAGCCGGTAACTGTAAAGGCGATACCGATCACGACGGCGATAAATAACACCAATGCTTTTTTCATATTTTTCACCTCCTTTCGTTTTTAAATGGGATCTACCCATTTATAAACCAGAGAGGAAATAAAAGATAGAAAAAAACTAAAAATTGAACACCACCGTCAACCCCCCCACAAGGTTGTTATCAAGGTAGCCGTTGGGATTGCAGGAGATCTTGCCGCCTGCCGCGTCGGTCCCCATCGTTCTTTTCGCGTCCCCTGAGAGCGGGAACCAGTACTGAAGCGTGGGTTGGACGGAAACGCTCTTTGTCACCGGTATGGTGAGTCCCGCCTTCACCATGCCGTCGTGAAAACCGCTGTATTCGCTCCCGGTATAATCACCCGTACCCGTTTCATAGGTCTTCCAGTAGTTGCCGCTGCCCGCGAAATAGCCGAAGGACGCGCCAAGATCAAGGGTCATTTCCTTATAGAGCTTAAAGGAATGCGCAAACGACAGGTTTATGTATGTACCCGGAAACGCGTTGACGTCGCGGTATACCGTCAGCGTCGGTTTTCCGTATGTGTCGTATGAAATGCCGAGGAAGAACTCTTCCGTTTCGCTGGCATACTTTGTCCCGTAATAGACATACCCGCCCGTCAGGGAAAGCTTGCTGAAAGAATGGGTGTAGGAGAGGGTGATGTCCGTCTCGTTATAGCCTTTTTGGCCCTCGGCAGTGCCGGGGTTGAACGACTGGGTCATATGCTGGCTGGTATCGATGTTCCCCCAGAAGGAGACCGTAAAGCCTTTATAGGACGCGCTCAGGGACGGCTGGATAACGGCGCTGTCCCTGCTGAGCTCGTAGCCCCTGAAGATGTACTTGCTGAACACACCTATGGAGGCGCTCCCCGTTACCTTTGCCTCCTCAACCTTTTTCTCTTCCGCCTTCTTCTCTTCACCGTCCGCAAAACTCAGAACGGGTATAAAGAGGATGAAAAACAACATAACCGCCATCACGACCGATCTTTTCATTTCTGCCTCCTTTCTCGTTTTTGCCCCGACAAGTCCGTTCTCTCTCTTCTTCGGGCCTCGTTCACTGCTTCAAAAAACAAAAAAGGTGTCTTATCGCCGTTTAAGAGCGAACAATAAGACACCTTTGTCGGACTGCTTTAAGCCGCTTCGCGGTAAAAAAATGGCGTTCGCTTTTCGAACGCCATCGTACTTAACACATCATTGTGTTTATCCCGGACACCGGGAGACTGTTATGAATCTACAAGTAACAAGATGAGGCCACCGGTAACGGCAGGCAATGAAACAGTGGAACTGAAGCTTTTTTCAGACTGTTCTTTCAGCGGTGAGATTGAGGTATTTATCGCGGATCCTGTTCCTGATCTTCAGGACCATGACATGCGAGATGCCGAGCCTGGAGCCGATCTCCCGCACGGACATGCCGTCCACGAGCAGGTTCACTACCTGGTGGTCCCTCTCCGATGAACACGCGTCGTATATGGCCTGCAACCGGAGCTTTCCTTCAAGGATCGCGAAGGCCGACGACTCATCGGAAGCGATCATCTCCTCCCACGAAGTGCCGTCGTCCCCGGCCGGCTCATTGAAGCTCACAAAGATCACGTTCTCGCGGACCTTGCGCAGATGGTTTTTCAGGTGATAGTAACAACCCTGCAGAATGTAGCTGTCGGTCTTGTCCTCGATGGACCCTTTGCCGTGAGCTCTCCAGAGATGGACCAGCGCCTCCTGGTAGAGGTCCTCCTCATCAAAATAGGAATGGTGGCCGTTGAGCCTCTTCGTGATCCGTTTGAGCACCGGCGAAAGGCGCCTTACCATGAATTCGAACTTCATTGCGAACCCTTGTATTTGTTTGTTATGGGCATCCTTCTGTCCCTGCCGAACGATCTGGGTGTGATCTTTATCCCCGGGGGCGACTGACGGCGTTTGTATTCACTGAGGTCGACCATTCTCAGCACCCTGGCGATCTCTTTCTTCGTCATATGGGGATGTTCGATGCCTGCCAGGTCCCTGTCCTCTTCCACATAATGCCTGAGCACGCGGTCAAGAATATCATACGGCGGCAGCGTGTCCCTGTCGAGCTGATCGGGTTTCAATTCCGCAGTTGGCTCTTTCGTGAGTATCCGGTCAGGTATGACATGACCGAGGGAGTTCCTGAATCCGCACAGCTTGTAAACCAGTGTTTTCGGTACATCCTTGATGACCGCAAAGCCTCCTGCCATGTCTCCATAGAGCGTGGCATATCCAACGCTCATCTCCGATTTGTTCCCGGTGGTGAGGACGAGCCATCCGAACTTGTTCGACAGCGCCATGAGGATGTTTCCCCTGATGCGGGCCTGGATGTTCTCTTCGGTTATGTCTTCCTTCAGCCCGGCAAAAAGCCCTTTCATCGTGTCGTGATAGGCCGCGAAGACAGTGTCTATGGGGACCTCGATGATCCTCGTCCCCAGCTCTTTCGCGAGCCCTTCCGCATCTTCCCTGGACTCCGCGGACGTGTATCGCGAGGGCATGAAGACACAGACAACGTTCTCTTTTCCGAGGGCGTCGGCCGCGAGCGCCGCAACGAGGGCCGAGTCGATCCCGCCCGAGAGCCCTATGACGGTCCCCTCGAACCCGTTCTTGACCACGTAATCATGAAGGCCGAGCTTGAGCGCCTCGTAAATCTCTTCCACCGGCCCGAGGCGCGTTGCCGGCGCGCCAGCCTGCCTTTTCTTCTCCTTTTCACCGCCGCGGGCAGGCTTTGCTGAAACGGTCACGATACGGGCGGCCGCGGCGGCCGCGGCCGTTCTCTTTACGAGGGACCTGGCGGGGATGTCCACGGTGAGGAGGTCCTCCTTAAACGCTTCAGCGCGGGCGACAACACTGCCTTTTTTGTCCATGACAAAGCTCTGGCCGTCGAAGACAAGCTCATCCTGACCGCCCACGAGGTTCGTATACGCAAGCCATACACGGTGTTCCTTTATCCTGCTCCTTGCCACTTCTTCGCGCATGGAGATCTTTCCCGCATGGTAAGGGGACGCATTGATGTTGAAGATAAGCCCGGCGCCGGAGCTGGCCATTGCAGATATGGGGCCGTTCCTGCACCATATGTCCTCACAGATCCCGATGCCGAACACCACCTCTCCCAAACGGAAAATGACGGGTCTCTCGCCGGGTATAAAGTAGCGCTTCTCATCGAAAACACCGTAGTTGGGGAGAAGCTCCTTGCGGTAAACGCCTCTTACCTTTCCTTTGTGGATGACCGCTGCCGCATTGTAGATGCCGGAAGGGGAACGGTCCACAAAACCGGCGATAGTGACGGGCCCCTTAATACGGGAGGCCACAACATGAAGGGCTTCAAGATTTGCATCCACAAAACCCTTTTTCAGGAGGAGGTCTTCCGGCGGATACCCTGTGATAGCGAGCTCGGGCAGGGCAAGGATGTCCACATCCATTGCCGATGCCTTTTCCGCACACTCGATGATCCTTTCGCCGTTGCGCCCGAGATCACCGACTGTCGCGTTTATCTGTGCCAACCCTATTCGCAGCATTCTCATTCGTCCACCTTCCGTGCGATAACAAGAAGGGCGTCCAAAGCATTATTAAGCGCTCTGGACGCCCTTGTCCTCGCAGGTCATTTTTTAGCAGCCTTGCTAAAAAACCATATAAACTGCCAATATAATATTGTTTCCACACATTGTTGTCAAGTTCTTTTCTGGATATCGAATGCCAGGATGACCGCCTCCGATACCTCTTTCATGGTTTTGCGGGTATCCATGCTTTTCCGGTGGATCTTCCGGTAGGCCTCGTCCTCGTTGAGACCCAGTTCCTTCATGAGTATGCCCTTGGCGCGCTCGACTATCTTTCTCGACTCCAGCGCCTCTTTCGCGGCAAGGATCTCATGACTTAAGTTCGTGTTCTCTATGGCAACGGCCGCCTGGTTCGCAACCGCCTGGAGGATATCGATCTCTTCCTTGGTAAAAACGTGCTCGCTCATCGTGTAGCTGTTGATGACGCCGACGACCTGGTCCTTGATCATCATGGGAACGGACAGGAGGGACACGAACCCTTCCTTTTTCGCAACATCGGGGAACATGTAGCCGGGCTCTTTCGTCACATCAAGGACCTTGAGCGGTTTTTTCTCGAGGACAACCCTGCCGCTTATGGACTGTCCTACCTTGAGGTTCGGCTTGTTCACGTATTCGTTGCTCAGGCTTTGCGTTGCGGCGATGACCAGCTCCTCTTTCTTCTCGTCGAGGAGCATGACGGAGCAGATCTTCGAATCCATCACCTTCGCGGTCATCGTCACGATGAGGTGGAGGATCTCTTTGATGTAGTGATCGGAAACAATGGTCCGGGACACCTCCGAGAGAAGGTCAAGCTGTTTTGCCTTCTTTACGACCTCATCGTAGGTGATCGCGTTCTGTATGGCACTGCCCAGGTACCTGCCTATGGTGAAGAGGAGCTTTATCTGCGGCTCAGGGTACTCGTATTCCTTTTTGTTCTGCAGGTTGATCACGCCGATCACCTTGTTCTTGGACATTATGGGGACCGACAGGAAGGCCTCGTATTTGTCCTCTTTCAGGGATGTGAAGGCCTTGAACCTCTTGTCGCGGTATGCCTCTTTCGTCAATACGACGGGCTGTTTCTCCTTTGCGGCCCAGCCGGTGAGCCCCTCGCCCAGCCTGAGGCTTATCGCCCCCAGCGACTGTACCCTGGGATCACTGGCCGCGGAAAGGACAAGTTCGTTGACATCCTCGTCATAGAGATAAACGAAACAGGAATCGGCCTTGACGAAACGCATCACCGTGGCCACGATGCGGTTTAGAAGCTCCGACAGGTCGAGGTTGTCGCTTATGTCCTTTGCCACCTCATGGAGGATCTTGAGCTCCTGTTCTTTTGCCTCAAGCTTCTGGCGTGCCGTAGAAACTGCCATGTATCCGCAACCCCTTTATTATAATCAAAGATACATCTTAGAGGAGAAGCACCGGTTTGTCAATAAAAGAGGCAGGTCATAGGTGAGGGGTTATGGGTTATGGGAAAAGCATGGGGGGGGTGATGTGATGACGGGTCTTTCCTGTAACCCATGACCTATGACCCCTCACCTGCCTTTAGAAGGTCCGGGTGCCGGGATATAGCGTATACTGCTTCCTGCGCATGCTTAAAACACCCTTTTTAACCAGTGACGCCATCATGCGGGAAACGGTCTCCCGCGAGCAGCCGCAGGAATTGGCTATCTCTATTTGGGAAGGGCCCTTTTCGATGATGACATAGTCTTTCATCCTGACCCCGGCCCTTGCGCCGACTTCGAGGAGGTATTTAAGGATGCGCCCTTCGACGTTCAGGAAGGCCAGCCATTTTATCCGTTCATCGGCCGCGCGCAGCCTGCTTGCCATTACCTTAAGGATGTTCACGGATATGGAGGGGCTTTCCATGAGAAGCTTCAGGAAGTCATTTCGCCTCACGATCAGGATCTCACTGCTCTCCATCGCGATGGCGTTTGCGGAACGGGGCAGATCGTCAATTAGCGCAAGCTCACCAAAGAACCCGTCCTTTCCGATTATATCGAGGACATATTCACGCCCTTCCTCGTCATAGAGGCAGACTTTGACCCTTCCCTTGAGTACGACAAAAAGGGCGTCACCGTTCTCCCCTTCCTGAAAGATGAGCTGACCCCTGTAGTATGTGTTGACATAGAGGATCCGGGAGATCTTCTCAATATCCGCATCCTTCAATGTTTCAAAAATGTTTACGTTTCTCAGGTTGTCGGCATATCTTTTCAAGCCGGCCCGGTACCTCCTTGGCACATGATACTAATTATCGATAAATTGTACAACATTTTTAAGGGCATCCTGGACCTTTTCGCCGGGTATACCCCCCTGGGCTATGTTTGGCCCGCCGCCCCCCTTGCCGCCGTACCGTTCCGTCAGACCCTTTACTATCTTGCCGGCACTGTAGCGCTTCTGCAGTTCCTTGCTCACCGCGGCGACCACGAGCCCCTTGCCGTCCGGGGCTGCAGTGCCCACAAGAACGATGCACCCGCTTACCCTGGAGCGGACGATGTCGGTCACCTTCCTCAAGTCCTCGGCAGAGGCGCTTTGTATAAAAAGGGTCACCACCTTCGCTCCGTCCGCGTCAACGGCTTCTTCTATCGCAGCGCTCACGCTGTGCGCGATGATGTCTTCCTTAAACTGCTCGATCTGTTTTTCCTTGATGCCAAGTTCACCGATGAGCCCCTCGATCCTCTCCTCAACGCGGTCGAATTCGATGTTGGTCCTCTTCGCGATCGACCTGAGAGTTCCTTCGATGCGGCGCTTATAGGATATGGCGCCCCTGCCGGTAGTTGCCTCGATGCGGCGCACTCCGGAGGCAAGAGAACTTTCGCTCAGGATGTAAAGGCTGCCGATCTGGCCGGTGTTGCCGACATGCGTCCCTCCGCAGAGCTCCCTGGAAAAATCACCTATGGTGATGACACGGACCGTCTGGCCGTATTTCTCTTCAAAAAGCGCCGTGGCGCCCTCCCGTATGGCGTCCTCGCGACTCTTCACGTCGATGGTAACGGGTACGCACTCCATGATCTTCCCGTTGACGATGTCTTCGACCGCCGTTACCTGGTCTTCCTTCATTGCCTCGAAATGGGTGAAGTCGAAACGCATCCTGCCGGCGTCCACCAGGGAGCCGGACTGTTTCACATGATCGCCGAGGACCTTCCGCAGGGCGTAGTGAAGCAGGTGCGTCGCCGTGTGGTTCCTGGATACGCCCTTGCGTTTCTCCTCGTCGACATGGAGCGACACGGCGTCACCGCGTTTGAACCTTCCCTTTCCGACAAGTACCCTGTGGGCAAAGAGATCTTCCTTTACTTTGGTCACGCCGATGACCCGCGCGGAGGATCCATCCGCGGCCAGGACAACACCTCCGTCCTCTACCTGCCCGCCGCTCTCCGCGTAGAACGGCGTCTTATCGAAGAAGAGCTCTCCCTCCTTGTCCTCGCTTATCTCTTCGACCGTTTCGTTGCCGACAAGGATGGCCCGCACCACGCTGTCATCCTTCAACGTTCCATAACCCGTAAAGGAACTGGCAAGCCCCTCTTTGAGTATGACAAGGTGTCCTTCGTTCCACTCTTCTCCCTTGATCCTCGACCCTGTCTTCGAACGCGCCTTCTGGTCGGCAAGGGCCGCCTGGAAACCGGCCGCGTCTATGGAAAGCCCGTCCTCTTCGGCCATGTCCGTCGTTATGTCAACAGGGAACCCGTAGGTGTCATAGAGCTTGTACACCAGGTCGCCGGGAATGGTGCCGCCGCCCGCCTTTTTCAGGTCGGCCGTAAAATCCTCGTAAAGTTTCATCCCCATGCCGAGGGTCTCTATAAAGCGCTCCTCCTCGCCGCGAATGACCCTTACTATATAGGAGTGATTATTCTTTACCTCGGGGTAGACGTCCTCCATGAGGTCCACGACGCTCGTGGAGAGGTCATGAAGGAACTCTTTCTCGATGCCGAGCTTCTTCCCGTAGCGCAGCGCCCGCCGTATGATCCTCCTGAGCACGTAACCGCGCCCGTCCTTCGAGGGGAGGATGCCGTCGTTGATGATGAAGGCCGCGCCCCTGGCGTGATCCGCGATGACCCGCATGGCGATGTCCTTCTTTTCATCCTCGCCGTATGCGCATCCGGCGATGTCCTCTATCTTTCTGAGGATCGGCGCAAAAAGGTCCGTATCGTAGTTGCCGATCTTTCCCTGCATGATCGACGTGATCCGCTCAAGCCCCATGCCCGTGTCAATGGACGGCCTGGGAAGTTTCTTCATCTGTCCGTCGGCGCTGCGGTCGAACTCCATAAAGACCAGGTTCCAGATCTCCAGAAAGCGGTCGCAGTCGCACCCGACGGCGCAGTCGGGTTTACGGCACCCCACGTTCTCCCCGAGGTCGTAGAGGATCTCCGAACAGGGGCCGCAGGGGCCTTCGTCGCCCATTGACCAGAAGTTGTCCTTCTCGTCGAGCCTCACGATCCTCTCCGGCCTGACACCCGTCTTTTTCCAGAGCTCTTCGGCCTCGTTGTCCTCCCTGAAGACCGTTATCCACATCTTCGATTCGTCGAGGCCCATTTCTTTTGTTAAAAATTCCCAGGCATAGGCGATTGCGTCCTTCTTGAAATAATCGCCGAAGGAGAAGTTGCCCAGCATCTCAAAGAACGTGTGGTGCCTCAGGGTCTTGCCGATATTGTCGAGGTCGTTGTGCTTGCCTCCTGCCCTGACACATTTCTGGCATGTCGTGGCCCTGCTGTATGGTCTTTTTTCAACGCCGAGAAAAAGGTTTTTGAACTGCACCATGCCGGCGTTCACGAAAAGAAGCGTCGGGTCCTTTTCCGGCAGGAGCGCCGAACTGGGGACCACGGTGTGGTCATTTCCCGCAAAATAATTCAGGAACCGGTTTCTAATCTCTTTTGATGTCACGTCTCTCCCTTCTTCAGTTCCACCTGTGCAATGATCTTCCCTTCGACCTCCTTCAGGATGTCGGGGTGGGTCTTCAGGTACTCCTTCGCGTTCTCGCGGCCCTGACCGATCCGTGTATCACCGTAGGAATACCAGGTCCCGGCCTTTTCAACAATGCCCATCTCAACACCGAGATCGATGACATCGCCCTCACGGGATATGCCTTCACCGAATATGATGTCAAACTCGACCTCTTTGAACGGCGGTGCAAGCTTGTTCTTTACGATCTTCACCCGCGTCCTGTTCCCGACGATCTCCTGACCGTCCTTTATCGCCGCGATCCTCCTGATGTCAAGACGCACCGACGAGTAGAATTTGAGTGCGTTGCCGCCCGTTGTCGTTTCGGGGTTGCCGAACATGATGCCGATCTTCTGGCGGATCTGATTGATAAATATGACCGTCGTCATGGACTTGCTGGTGATGGCGGTGAGCTTGCGCAGGGCCTGGGACATGAGGCGCGCCTGGAGGCCCATGTGGGAGTCTCCCATCTCGCCTTCGATCTCCGCGCGCGGCACCAGGGCGGCCACGGAATCGACGACAACGACATCGACGGCGCCGCTGCGCACAAGTATCTCTCCGATCTCCAGGGCCTGCTCCCCCGTATCCGGCTGCGATATGAGCAGGTCGTCGGTATTGACGCCGATCCTTTTCGCATAGGAAACATCAAGCGCGTGCTCTGCGTCGATGAATGCCGCAGTACCCCCGGTCTTCTGGATCTCGCTTACAACCTGGAGGGCAAGCGTGGTCTTGCCCGAGGCCTCGGGCCCGAAGATCTCGATGACCCTTCCCCTCGGCAACCCGCCGATACCGAGGGCGATATCGAGGGCTATGGACCCGGTGGATACTACAGGTACGGCCTCCAAGGCCTTTTCTCCCAGCTTCATGATGGCGCCCTTGCCAAAGAGCCTTTCTATCTGCGATACCGCCATATCGATGGCTTTGCCTTTGCTGTTTTCTTCTTTCACGTCACTGCCTCCCTCTCAAAATATTCTCCAAACCCCGATCGCGCCCCCCGCAGGCCGGTAAACATCAGGCCTTCCCATCCATTTTCTTTTCGAAGAGCGGCACATATGCGGCGCCTTCTCTCGCAAGGATGCTCTGGTACAGAACGATATTCTCTATGGTAAATATTCTTTTCTCCAGGATCGCGATGTCCCGCTCCAGCAGGGGTGCAGGCACTTTCATCCTCCCGAAGGTGATGTGGGGGGTGAAATCCCTTTTCTCCCTGTCAAAGCCCAGGACCGTGAGACGGTCCTCTATATCATGGTATATCGAGCGTATGATGTCAACTCCTTCCTCGATGGTGGCGACGATGACCCTGGGCTTTCGCCTGCCCGGGAATGCGTCGATGTTTTTCAGCGATGTCAAGACGGATCCGTAGGGCCCGCAGGAGGCAAGCATGTCCTTTATCTCCTGGGCTCTGACGTCGTTTATCTCCCCGAAGAACTTTATGGTGATGTGCTGTCCCTCCGGTTTTACCCACCTCACGCCGCGGACGGTCCTTGCCATAGCGGACGAGACTTGAGACAGGTAGTTTTTTATATCCCGGGGGATCTCGAAGGCAAGAAAAGACCTCATGTCCGGCATACCCTCCCTTCCAGGTAGTCAAGGACGAACTCAAGCGCCTTCTCCGAGGTCTGCCGCCTGATCTTTCGTCTCGTGCCGGAAAAATGATACTCCCTCACGTACGTCTCGCCGCCCGCCGCGAGCCCGATGAAGACGGTACCCACCGGTTTGTCCGGTGTTCCGCCGCCGGGACCGGCTATCCCGGTGACCGCAACGGCAAGATCGACACCCAGCCTTTCCCCGGCGCCCCGGGCCATGGCTACGGCAGTGGCGGCGCTCACGGCGCCGCGGGTTTCGATGGTCTCTTCGGGAACACCGAGGAAGAGCGTCTTCACCCTGTTGCTGTAAGTGACAAAACCCCCTTCAAAATATTCCGAAGAGCCTGCGGCGTTCGTTATCCTGCCGGCGATGAGCCCGCCCGTGCATGATTCTGCGGTCCCGAGGGTGAGCGATCGCCCCGCAAGGATCCTGCCTATCTTTTCTTCCAGGGTCATATGAACCTTCCCAGCAGAAAAAGGATGGCGCTCGCGAATATTCCCGCAAGGACATCATCTCCCACAACCCCGCAGCCCTTTTTCAATCTCTCGACGCGCTTGATGGGAAAGGGCTTGAGGATGTCAAAAACGCGGAAAAGAACAAACCCCATGGCGCAATCAACGAGGTTCGCCCTGTGCCCGGCCATGGTGACGCACATCCCCGCGAACTCGTCTATGACGACATAGCCGGGGTCCTCTCCTTCATACCTGTGCATGTTCACGCAAACCACGGCAAAGACCACTAAAAGGACGGTAAAGAGAACGTTTGTAAAAACCGCCGGAAAAAGAAAGATCAGCGCTGCGGCCAGAAGCGAAGCAAAGGTACCCGGCGCAAAGGGAACGTAGCCGGCGAAACAGCAGGTGTTGATAAAGTTGAGGATGCTGTCAATCAGCCTTCTTTTGACCATAAACATCATCTTTGTCGAATATCTTTTTCCCCACGACCTTCCACCCGTTGTCCCAGGCGCGGTAGAAACAGCTCCAGAAACCGGTGTGGCATGCGGCAACCTTCTGGTCGACAAAGAGAAGGACCGTATCGTTATCGCAGTCTATGAGGATCTCTTTCACGTCCTGGGTGTGGCCCGAGGTTTCCCCTTTGAGCCAGAGCTGCTGCCTGGACCTTGAATAGTAATGGGCCTTTCTGGTCTTTATCGTCAGGTCCAGGGCCTCACGGTTCATGTATGCAACCATGAGGACATCCTTGGAGGCCGCATCCTGCACCACGGCGGGCACAAGGCCTTTTTCATCCCATTTCAGATCATCCATGATAGCTCCTTGTTTCTTGTTATATTACTTTTCGTTTCCGCATTTTTTCTAAATTATATATTTATGATCTTCGGTCTTTAAATTTCAGGCGTCCGGCGCCAGCCTGACGTTGACGCCGCGCCCCCTGAGGTAGCGCTTCGCGTCGACAACGGTGAATTCGCGGTAATGGAATATGGAAGCCGCGAGGACAGCGTCGGCCTTCGCGAGGACAAGGCCGTCGTAGAGGTGTTCAAGTGTGCCCACACCGCCTGATGCTATGACGGGAATGTTCACCGAATCCGCGATGGCCCGCGTCAGTTCGATGTTAAAACCGATCCTGGTCCCGTCCCTGTCCA
>Ga0116153_10001672_pt1 | contig 19680 bp, 11 predicted proteins | sample AD_UKC028_MetaG_FD_89896 | JGI IMG/M metagenome (GOLD analysis project Ga0116153, IMG submission 89896) | Active sludge microbial communities of municipal wastewater-treating anaerobic digesters from USA - AD_UKC028_MetaG | ecosystem: Engineered > Bioreactor > Anaerobic > Digestate | place: USA...
CGGAAGATGAAGTCGCGCCACTTCTCCGAGATGTCCTGGCCTTCGTCGACGATCACGGTATCGAACAGGAAGGCGGCACCAATCGGCAGTTCGGCGGCGCGTTTCTGAAGATGTTCAAAGGCATCGGGCAGGGTGAAGTCCGGTGTCTCGCCGGCATGGCGCACGCGCTGGTCACAGAGCTGGTGATAGGTGCAGACCAGTCCGCCACTCGGGGCGATACGGCTGAAGTGATCGGCCAGCGGGCGATTGAAGCAGACATAGAGCGGCCGCCTGCTGGCTTCCAGCGTGGCCCGGTATTCAGCGAGCGCCAACTGGGTCTTGCCCGAACCGGCCGTGCCGGTGATGCGCAGGCGGAAGGGCTCGAAATCCAGGCGCCTTGCCCAGTGCGCCAGACCACCGGAAACCCGGGTCACCAGATCCCGGGCATGGCCCATCAGGGCGCTGACATCGGTATCGAGCTGAATCAGGTCGCGCAGGAAGGCATGGATCTTCGCGGTAGCAGGTGTTTCCTCGCGAACCGGCAGCAGCTTCTGGATGGTCTGGCAGAGCTGCTCTCGGCGGGAGGCATCGACAATGCGTTCGGGAACGAGCCCGGCCGTTTCCGGGTTCCTGACCGTGTAGTCCGGGCAATAGAGCAGGGCGTCGGTATGGACGGAAGGAATGTCACCGCGCGTCGCCAGCTTGCCACGCAGGTTGCTGACCATGCGCGACATCTGCACCGGCACGCTTTTCGAGCGGCCGGGGTACTGCTTGACCAGGCCGTCCGGGGTTTCATCGAGGAAGCCGCTTTTCTGTTCGATGAGCAGCAGGTCGCCGGCCCGATTGACCACGGCAAAGTCGATCTCCCCGTAGATCGCGAAACGACCGTCCATGCTGGTCCAGTGCACGGCGTGATAGACGGCATAGTCGTCGGGCAGGCCATCGGCAAGGATGGCGAGGGTTTCGATCTCGCGCTGCGCGGCGCCGGTGACGGAGAGTTCATGCCAGCCGTCGGGGATGATGCGGGCCATCAAAATTCCTGGTGGGTGCTTATCGCAACTAGAACGTTAGGACTGCAAAGTTCGGTTGCTGGTATTCCAAGGGTTTCCAAGGGGCAGCGTAGATACAAGGGAGTGAGTTTGACTGAAGCCATTGTGGTTGTGCCTAGAATGGTTCAGTCTTGGCAATCGCTTCCCAGCCATGATCGAAAGTGAATGTGCGGACTTTGGCCGCTGGATCTTGAATACGGAGGATTCGAGCGTTTTCCGGATTAGAGGCTTGCTCGACCACATACAACCAAAACGCAGCCCCTTTCTGACGTGCATATTCGAATTGCGCGCTAGATAAGCCAACAGGTCGATCACGTAGTGTGCCAGTCATTGCCTTGACCTCCACCCACCGGACCGGCTGTCCATTGCTTCCTTTTTCGACCAGATCGTACCCGGTGTTAAACGCTGGCGTTCGAAGCAATTTTGGCTCGGCGGCGACAATCTGCTGGATTGCGACTTCCTCAAGTGCCATCCGTGCAGTGTGATCCAGGCCATCAGGATCAGCGACGTTGTCGTCCGGATGAGTCTCTACATAGGAGATAAATTGTCGACCACCACTGCTTCCAGGACTTCGTTTGCCGGAATTGTCACTGGCTCTTCCGCTACCTCCACCAGCCCTCCCACTTCCGCCCGTGTGCCCGCTGGGTCTGTTATCTCTTCGTGGTAATCCGCCATCTGGAGCCCACTGACCACCTTTGCCGATGGTACCCCCACCGTCAGTATCAACGTCGTCTATGCCCGTCGAACCGGGATTGTAGGTGGCCGGGTCTGGCATGCCGTCGCCATATAGCCCCTTCAATTCATCGTAGACGTTGCCAGCAGCATCAGTTGGCGAATTGTCGTCTTTCGTTTCCGGCTGTTGATCCGGAATACCGAGTCGTGTCTTCAAATCAGCTTCACTGGTGATCCCGTGTTTTCTAAGAAGATCGAGTAGCGCTGGGTCGATACCAGCTTCCTTGGCCAACTGTTCAATGATCGGTGGCTTGAAGACGATCTTTGACAGGAGAAATGGATTCTGCTTCCAACCCAAAGAGTCGAACACGACGTAGGAGGGTGGATGCAGTTCACCTAGTGCATCCGGAATCCAAGCTACGTTGTTTAGGTGACGCAAAAACGCAGCAGGAAAAACAGCCTTGTAGCTGCCATGGTGCGTCCATGTATAGGTACCTTCAAATAGTCCCCTACCACGTCTCTCTTCTAGATCACCCAGACTTTCCCAGATCAGGCTGCACTTCTTGATTCGATTTTCGTGGTCTAACTCTGGCAATGCCTTGATTAGTGCATCGAAGCCCAGTAGAGACCAGTCCTGAACACGATCATTGATCCCAGATGTTTGTTCATGACCAGCCTGCTTTCGCAATTCAGCAAGCTCCAGTCTGGTAAGGGAGCTTGGTGCCTCAAGTGGACGCGGATAGCGGACCGCACCACAGGCCTCAAGAAGTTCGCGAAGATTCTCGCCACGAAGGCAATCGTAGGTGTCGTCAACCAAAAGGATGTCGGAAACGCCTTCGAACAACTGTTTGAGACGCTCACTGGCAAGGTAGACTTCACTGGGCTTAGCGACGTATTTGGTGCCATCGCCTGCATCGATTGCCATGACGAAGGTTGTTTCTCGTAGATGGGCTAGCAACTTGTCCCGTTGGGTTTTTGAGTCGGTGCTAAAGGCAGTTCGGATTTTCTCGATATCAGCTGCGTAATCCTCGTCGGTTACATCAACCTCCTCGCCCTGGTATTTGGGGAGAATGTTCCAAACCACATCGTCCACGGGGTCGGGCTCTGTAATGCCAAGTAAAGTTAGAAACGAGCGAATCTCAGGCGTCGAGCAGACCGATCGCCGCATCGTCGGGAATGCGGTTTCAATGGCCCCCGGAAGGAATGCCAAAGATTGGCCATTTACCTTTGCCATAACGTGCGATCCATCATTCAGTCGGATCAACGGGACGTTATCCAAGCGGCGGCGTAACGCGGCCTGACCGCTGAGAAATTCATAGAGACGGAATACCCACTCGTCGGACTGCGCCTCAAGAAAATCCTTGTCGAGCTTGGGAAGGATAGTTTCGGGGGTGATCTCGGCGATACCAAGTTCGCGCATCACGTACTGACGCAGTTCTGGTGCTCGGTCTTGCGTGATGTCACTGCTCAGCCATGCCAAGTTACCGTCTCCGCCAAACAGAATCCCGACTTGCTCTGCGCTAAAAAGCTCACGTAACTCCTGAGTTCTTGCCAGTTTAGCTGCGCCCGCTGCCACGTAGCCACCATTGAACCGAGGTAATAGCGGCTCGGATTTAAGCGCGTCGCGAACGGCGTCGAAGAGTGGTGCAAACATTGAATGTTCTGGAAACTTGGTGTGATCGAGCGGCAGGCAACGCAAAGTGGAGGTATCGAGCATCTCCTCATCACGCAACCATCGGAGCCCCTCAACGAGCAATAAGGCCGTTTCTCTGAGCAGCAATTGGTTCCATGAGTCGCCTCGTGGAACATTGTCTCGACTGGGCGTAGTGCGGAACGGGCCTTGCACCAGAAAACCAAGATTTGTAGAGACGACGGTTGGGAAGAACACCACAAGAGGGGAGTCTGTGACGGGCTGAACCAACCAACGACCGGGAGCGTCCTTGACGGGGGCGATGGAGAAGGCAATTTCCACGCGGCCGCAGTTCTGGCCACCGTCAATTGATACTTCGCGATCGAAAACCAGCCAGTTTTGGTCGAGTTCCGATTTGCCACTTTCTTGGCCGATGACCGTAATGCGTTGTGCGTTGGATCCAAGCGATACGGGCTTGTCTCGCAGGTAGAAGCCTGATGAGCCGCCGGGAACGCTCCATGTAATCTCTTCAATGTGGCGAAGAAAGAGCAGGGCACTTGACCCTAGTTGCTTCAGTCCGTCCGAAATCTCTGCTACTGCCTTGCTATCGTCAATTCGCAGAGGCAAAACAATACTTGTCTCTTCGTTGCTTCTGTCGTTCCTGCTAACTTGAACCGGGAGCACAAAATTTTCGATGGCGAAGTCCTCATCTCCCGAATGAATTTCTGGACGTTCGGTGAATGTGTAAACTGACTTGAAACCGATCCCGAATCGTCCGATCGCGTTGAGGTCTTTTGTACTTTGAGCAATACCACAAACACCTCGTACATCGTCCGCATCAAACGGTTTCCCGGAGTGGGATAAGGTAAGCGTGTCATCGGTCAGTAGGAAAGAGACGCCGCGTGGGCCCTGCCAGGCTTTGCGTCGTCCAAGTGCATCCTCCGCGTTCTGCAGCAGTTCAAAAATGAAGTGCGTACGATCGTCATAGCGATCAGCGAGAAGCATTGGGCCGATGCGCGCAATATCGGTTCCATATCGACGGTGATTTTCGTCACGGATTGCTTGGTAATCGGAAGGCACCAGTTATTCCTTTGTTATTTGTCTGAGTGCTTGCAGCATCATGGGCAGTGGTTGCCACAGTCGAAGTTGATGCGAATTTTTATGAATTATGACTTGTTATGGCCGTTAATTTCTATTGATCAACCTACTGGGATTTTATGCAAGGGTCTGCATTGTCGATTGAACCCAACGTTCCTGAATGACCCCGGCCGCATACTTGGATATCAATGCCCAGACTGGATAGCACGGATGGCTGCGTTCCAGCTTTTCAAGCATCTGGCCATAGACGGGATATTGGTCAACGAAGAGGTCTTTTCTCGCCGTCTGCGGATCCTGTAGCTGCTCTTCAAGGGCATCAAGCGATGGCAGCATTATTCCCACAAGCTTGGGAAGTTGAGATGCAATGGCTATACCAGCCGGATCGGCATCTACGAAGGCAAGAACCGGCAAATCAGCTTGCGCAAGGAACTTCGATACGTTGTCGAACCTGCTCTCATAGGGATCTCCACGATAGACAACGATTGGCGAATGACAGCCCTCTGGCAAAACAAAAGTCGTTTCGTGAATCCGATTGAAGTTCTCGTAGTTCTCAACAACCAAAATGCAGCGGTGACCAATCTGCTCGGCTACCTTTGTCCAATCCACATCAAGGTGGCTTTCGGCTGGCAGCATCAATTCAGCGCCGCGAATCAGAAGTGGCTGCCCAGCCAATGCCTTAAGCGAAACTCGATTACGCTTGACGGCCTCTCCACCGGCTTTCTCGTTAGGCGTCGCAGCAAGGCGTTCTCCACGACTCATGCGAGACAGATCGACTTGTTCAAGTGCAAACCCTTTGGCTTGAAGCCAGGACCGTATCTCTTCCTTGTCCTTCGTGGAAAAGTAAGCTGATTTACCGCGCTTGGTGCCGATCCCATTTTCGATCAGGCGTTGAAGCGTCGCGGTTAAGGCAAAACGCTCATCATCCTTAGATAAGATGCGCTGCATGGCTTCGGCGAGTTTCTGGTCAAGCATTACACGGGCTTCTGCGAGACAAAAACATCGCTGATCAGCACATTCCCATCGAAGTCAGGGTGAGGTCGTGAATGCAGCTGAAGTGACCATCGCCCGGCCTTGCCCTTATTGTCGTGCTCGGCCAGCACGCGAAGTAACCAGATTTCTTCACTTGTGCCCTCGAGAATGACCGGATTGGCTGCCCACCACTTGCGGGCCGATATTCCATTCGCTGACTTCCCAGCCTCCCTGAAGTAGACTCGGATAGCTTTACGGATTGGCGACTCCGGTGGCGATAACTCCTCATTGCCAGACTCTTCCTCGATCCGGCCAGTTGGCCGTGCGGTCTTGCTCTTAGCGCCTGCTGTATCGCTAATAGTGCGTGCAATTTCAGCAAGAAACGCTTCCGATTCGGGGGCGTGAACATCCGCATGTGACTGGATTGAAAGTGTTGTTGCACACTTAAGCCAGTCAGCTGGGTCGGTAACCTCATCCCATGCCTTGGGTTCCCAGTCGGGATTGCGGTTCAGGTGCAATGCAAAAGCACGAACCCGCTTGGCTCGTTCCTCGATTTTACGGAACTCGAAAAGATATTGATTTAGGAGATCGAGTATTGACCACAGGGATTCACGAAATGCTGGAATCCGATTGGCCAGAAGCGATTTGAACGACAAGGCCAACTCTTCATGTCCGGACAGCTGCTCGCCGATGTCCGAAAAATGGAAGCTTTCCAACAAGTTCACCAATTGCTGAGTCCGCTGCTGATAATGAAGGTTTTGGCGCTTCTTCTCCGCAATTGTTGAGACCGCTGCAAACCGTGTGGCGACCTGCGCTTGAAGCATAATCAGTTCATCATCGATGGCGTCGGCAATGTCGCTGATCGCTTCCCGTGTTTCAACCTCGTATCGTTCGCAATCAGCATCACGGCCTTCTTGGTAGGCTATCGAATGTTCGTCGACCAGCTTTGCCAGGCGCTGGAAGTAGCCGCCTATGTTGGCGCCCATCGAGAACAAGCGCTCGGTATTCAAGGCGGCGTTCAGGAAATGCCGAAAACTGGCTCGGAGCTGATAGGCGTCACGGATGTCGGGCGAGAGCAACCGGAGTTGTCGCAGACGCTCTATGTCTCGGGCATTTTCGTCCGTTTTGTGGATGCGCCCCTGATAGTAGGCGACCGCAATCGTCCCGCTACTGGCACTAAGTTTGGCCAAAAGGGCAGCGACTGGATCGATTGTGCTCAAACGAGCCTCCGCTGTTCCGGCAAATCCTCCTGTTCCTGCGAGGACGGATCAGCAATGCCTTCATTTTCCATCAGGAACTCAATGACCTCATAGTAGTAGTCGAGCTTTCCAGTGAAGCGATATGACTCCTGTTCCCGATTAATCAGAATTAAGTATTCCCAGCGCTCAATCTGTTGGATTACTTTGTCCAGCATGCCTTTTGCCGAAGCGTCCGTGACCGTGAATTCCTTGCCCATGGTGCCGAATTCGCGCAGCACTTCGAATAGGTGAGCATTTTCGGTCACTGCCTTTAGCAACATGGCGTATTCAAGACGGTCTCCTGGCACCGGGCTGCTATCCTTTTTCTCAACTGCCATGCAGAGGGTGAGAAAGTGAATCAGGGGTCGAATAGTTTGCTTGATGTTGGCGAAGACCCGTTTTACCTCAATGCGCTCGTTAGGGCCCACCCGTTTCCACGTTGCATAGTAGGCCTGATTGTTCGGCGTCTTGGTCAGGCTACGACCAATCTTGTTGAGATAAGCAGAGACCTCTTGCCAGGAAACCTCTGATTCAAGCCAGCGGAAGGCTTCGGGAGTGGTGGATTCACAGATGAATTTTCCTTCCAGAAGGCGGGTCGCAACTTGCTCAAACATGGGCTACCTCTTTCTCATCTTCGCTCTCTTTGTCGAGATTGATTAGGCCAACCTTGCGCCCAGGGAGAATTTTGTAATTTCGTTCAAATAGCTCAGCGAGGTCGAGGTCGACATCCGGGAAGGCTGAGATCATTGTGATGTTGTTCCGGGTCAGGAGATCCAGGAGCGTTTTCGCATTGGGGAAGCTCAGGTCTTTGAGTTCGTCGACTACGAATGGAACGACTACTGGTTCGTTGCGACGAATCCGGTTAACAAAGCCAATCAGGATGACGCAAAGGATGATGTAGGAGAGTCCGTTACTGCTCATGTTGGCCAGTTCATGTTCATTGCTGGCCGTCTTTGGGCCCTGATTATTTACGTTGGCACTGATCTTCAGGCTGATGAGATCCACTGGATCGGCGATTAGTCCCTTGTCATCACCAACAACATTCGCGACTTCTTTGGCCGCAGCCACAAAACTCGCTGGTGGCAAGGTTGGATCACCGTCGGTATGCCAAGCTTCGTATTCCCTGTGGAGATTGCCAACTGCTTCCCAGTAATTCTGAGTATCGACGTGTGCCTTGATGTCCGTGGTGACGTCGGCAATGCTTTCAAATATGCGTCCTTGCTCCAGATTCGATTTCAGGTCGGTCGCAAAGGTGCTGACCCCCTGTTTGAAGTCTTCGAGACTTTTCCAGAAATAAGAAATGTTCTGAGCCATCGTCTTGCCAAGCTGCAACAAGGACGTCCGATTGGTGACATGCTCATGGTCGAACCAGTTGCGAAAAATTTCCAGCCATTCGTGTTCTTTGCCAGAGCGTGGGTAACCGATGTCATGTAAGGCCGTAGCATGAAATTTTTCTGGGCCGGTACCGACACTGAAAGACATCTGACGGCGAATTTCTTCAACCCCTAGACGAATTTTCTCTCGGTGTTCGTCGAGTGTGTCGGTCAATCGTCTGCGTTCAGATACCAAGGCGTCGATGTCGAGCAATTGGTCGCGTCCGCTATTTAGCGTCTCTGCATCCTGAGGCCAAAATGATAGTTCGCGTATTTGGTTCGCGGCTTTGGTTTGAAGCTTCAACTTGGCATCGATGTTTTTGCCTGCGTCATTTATGGCTTTCTGTTTCTGTTCCAAAATTTCGGCACGTTCCTTCAGAAGATCGGCGGCTTCACGCTTGTATCGTGTCGCTTCACTATCAGCTGTCTGAAATTCCTGATCCTTGGTGGGTCGTTCAGCCCAGCTATTCTCTAACCAGTCCAGATACTGACCGACCTGGCTGCGAAGCCCCTTGGCCTCTTCAATACGCCCATTAAGACTTGTGATGCGATCGCGGATGCCGACTAGAACTTCTGTCGAATATCCCTTGTCATGTAGGCAGGCAATTCGATCTTTTTCAATCTGAACAAGCTTATTATTCAGGTCGGTTTCTAGCGCAGTTTTACGCACCTTGATTTGGCTTAGCTGATTCGTTTCATCCAGTTTCTCCTGAGCCATGGTTTCGCTGTACAGGAGCTCAACCTGAGCAAGTTCCTGTCGATGTTTTTTCTTAATGTCTTCGAGTGCCTCAGTAACCAATGAAAGATTATTACGACAGCTTTCCAGCCTTTGCTGTGCTATCGCAACTGAGTTGCGTTTACTTGCTTCGACCTTGAGAGCAGTGGCGAGCACGCTATCATCGACAGCTTTTTTTCTGTTTCTGGCAGCAGCGATTGCCGCTTCATGCGCTTCAATGAAGCTCTTCGACTTGGTCAACTCATCTTTCTTTTTTGCCAGTGCTTTTCTGTCTTCTGCAACCTCGCCTGTTCGCTTTTCCAGGCGATTACGAACCAGCTTCATCTCCTGCTGTATAGCTTCCTCGGAAGAGAAACGGCTTGCCTTGAGATTCTCCAGATCGATCGCGACGCCGTACAAATCTGTTCCACCTGCTATCACCGGGGATAAATCCGATCGCAGCAAGGTTTCTGTCGACACGACGCGCCCAATATCGGCTGCCCAATTCGGCTTGTTTCGCCGCAAAAAGGCAAGGAAGGTGTCTTCACTGGCGTTATCTGCCGCCAGAAGTTCTTCCAGTTCTTCCTGTGTCTTTTCAATAGTCACTTCGCCGCTATTGATCTGCAGTTCGAGTTCGTCGAAATCTCGCTTGATCTTGTTATGTGCTTTTTGAAACGACTCTGTTTTGTCGTGTAAATTGCTTAGGTCAGCATTAGCATCGATTTGACGCTGGCGCTCGATTTCCAGTGCTTTCAAGGCTTCGGGATCGGCTTGTGCGTTACGTGCTTCGACGGATAGGCCTGCTTCTTCCTTTTGCAACTTGCGAACATTAATGTCTGCAGCCTCACGCTCAGGCTCGTGGCGCTGCCGAATGGCAGCTACGTTCGCCTTGTGTGATTCCGCAAGTTGATCACGGCGCTTCGATGAGGCCTGGTAGATGTCAATAACTGCCGCATCCAACTCGGCCTTCTGATCTTTTGCTAGATTCTTTGCTTCCGTCTCCATGGCATCGAAGACCTCGGTTACGGATTTGACCTCTCTCTCCAGATCGTTGAGTTGCTTTTGAAGTGGCTCCAGTTCCTGCAACCAACCGTTGAGCGAGTCGACCTTCGTGACCTTGGCGCTTATGCCATCTGCTTCGTATTGTCGTTTTAGGGAATCCAGTCGCTCAACGATTTTTTTTGCCTGGTTCGCTCTGGCTTCAGCATCAATTTTCTTGTCAGAAACCATCTGTAGCCGGTTGCGATACGTCGCTTCGGTTTCCAACATATCTTTCTTCGCATTTGCCTCGGCCGCTTCTGCCAGAGAAACTTGTTCCTGGAATTGGTCATGCAGCAGCTTGAAGCGTGCATGAAGCCTGGAAAACTCAGCCTCCGCCATGCGTCGATAATGATCAGACTGCTCAAGGTCAGCCATCAGCGGCGCTTTCTCCATCAGATTGCGGTGCGCTTCGTACTCGTTGATCCAGTGCTGCAAATCCTTCTTCCCGGTCCGTAGAGCAAAAGTTTCGTCGCCATTGAGCACGGAAGAAACAATCATTCGCTTCAAGTCAAAGAAGGTTGTCGCCCTTTGAAGAATGCCAGTCACTACGCGTTCAAGGTGAGTGAGTTTTCCAGTGCCACCGGTAAAGGAAAATCGCGCAGCAAGGTTCCGATGCTCTCGACCAGCTGTGTTTTGGATGATCTGACGATAGCTGTGCAGCGTCAGTGGCTTGGAGTCATAGACACCTTGCTTATCGAGGTGTCGATAGAGATCACGTGCTTGAACAATCTGGCTCCCGTTCTTGAATAGCTCGGGCTTGTATTCGCTTTCAATAAAGCGGTAAACCACACCGTCCCCGCTTTGACCATCCGGATGAATGACGGCTAGCGCCTTATGATTTCGACGTTGATATTCAAAGATGACGTAGGAAGAGGTTGTCGGGAAGTAGTACCGACCAAAGCGTTCTGTTACCGCGTCACCGCGAATGATCCGGGATGGACTCTCGCCAAAGAATATTGGCAGCAGCCGTAGCAGCGTTGTCTTCCCCGCGCCGTTTTCACCATTGATGGTGATATGCCCACTGACATCAAGTTCCGCAATCCGGCTTGCGCAGTAGGAGTCAATCAGAATGATGCGAGTAAGTCGAAAGTCCAAAATTGACCTCTTTGACGGAATGGTTTTATCGTTAATGATAAATGCCAATCGCACAATAGGGATGGCCAATTGTTTTCGCGACCAGGCCTCCCGGTTCCGCCAATGGGACGGAATCCACAATCAAGTGCGGCTAGCTCCAAAACCATGGACTCCATTGGCGTAATGCTTGGTGTCAGCCTTACAAAGATAGCTTGCACGGTAAAAAAAATCAGCAACGGACTCTGGACATTCTCTTCGCAAAACGTAGAACGGAGCATTCGGCAGTTCAACCAATCCGACAACCTCTTCGACCGAGATTCCGAGGGCACTTGCCCAAGCTTGATGCAACCGATTGAAGAGGTTTTGCCTTCCCATTTCGAACTGGCCTAAGGTGCAAAATGCGTCATGATTAAGCAGAATTGCCAAGTGGTAGTGCGGAATGCCATGCTGACCGAGTTCTCGGCACCAAACGAAGCGCACAACCGTGTCGTGGGCATACCTGTTGTTCTCGATGGCTTTATCACGGTTATGCCTGATCTTGGCTTTGAAGGAAGCGAAGAATCTTTCAATTACTTCATTGTTGTCAGAAAAAGGTCGGTACTGATTAATAGGAAATCTCAGGTCAAACCGAAAAGCGAAAACCCTGGCGTACTGTTGAAGAGATAAGGCGATAACTTGTTTCAAGCGGTTGAGATATTCCGCAACTAATGGACCCCTTGCTGTTTGGACTGCCAAATCTTGGTATGTCGGTTGGTAATGAAGGGTAAGGTTGCTGTTTTGTGTGTGACGGATCATGTTGATACTCCTGTTGGGTTCTCATAGAGTTTCCAACAGGAGTATTTATTTATTTCTGGATTTTTATGATGTAATTCGTTGACATATAGCTTGTAACAGTGAAATGTGATTAGTTGTCCTTGGACTAAATTATTGTGTTTATGCGTTAATAATCAGTATCTATCTTTTGTTGTTAGTTATAACTATCTATATCTAATATAAATACTACCAATACAGAGAGCAATAATTTAATATTTGTTTGGAATTATAGATAATTCTGAAGACAATGACCGGAGGTAAGGAGAAAATCTCCTCTGGGAAAATATCAGGACAGAGGGAGGCTAAGGTTCCTGTAGTGAAGTCTGATCTAACCGCACTCAGGTCTTGGTTCTATTGTTGGCCAGAAACGGCAGTCTTTGTGCTACCACCATGTTGAGTGATTCGAGGACGACATTTGATCTTCACCGCACCCCTTGTAAAAGTATCGTCGGATGCCTCTCTTGACCAAACAAATGCTTCACCAGCGCCAAGATTGCTCATGTTGTCTGCGGTCAGTTCGCCTAGCGCAGCATTAGCCTTTTGAATATGTTTAAGCCACGCAGGTGAATTGAACTTGTGCATGATGATCTGCGAGGACAACTCGATCAAAGACACTGGGACCGAGGGTGGATCTTGAGAGGCGACCAAGATGCTGGTTCCTTTATGTCGCATCTCGCGCACGACTTCGATCAACTCGGAAACCAAATCACCATTTTCAATGTACTTGTGTGCCTCGTCGAATACCACCAGCTTATTGTAGGTGCTTCCCTGGAATGTCGCTTCCGAGAATATCTGTAGCATCACAACAAATAATCCAAGCGCCTCAGCCTTTTCAATGTATTCGTCGCGTAGATCTACGATGATCAGGCGGCCAGGGTATATTAGATCTTGAAGACATTGGCTGTCATCGATGTACTCTTTAGCAAACTCCAAGCGAGTATGAGCCAACGCTTTCGAATTTTTGGATAGACGTGAGCTATCAATTCCAACTCTTAGTGCATCTATGGTTAAGTCGCCTCGGATCTCTCGCATGATTTTATTGATCTGGCGCATATACATTTTCTGAGTGCCAACTGACCCCATCAGAAATTTCCAGTGTGCAGCCTTCAACTCGGAGGAGGAAAAAGCAATTGGTTTCACCTCTATGTCGGGATACTCAGTTCGTCGCTCGCCGACCTTATTTTCTGGCGTGAGAATCAAAACATTCTTCAGAGCTTCAGGGTTGGCGTTGTATCGCTCACGGAGAATGCGGATTTCCTCATCGACCGAGTTCGGATTGATCATCGAGGTGAATTCAGGCGCATAGTCCTGCGTTGGGCTGTAATGGAAAATCAACGTGGCAAGTGGGCTTGGTAGCACATTAATGTGTTCCAGTGGCATTGAAGCCATTTCGATAACAGTGCCAAGGGTATAGCTTTTGCCGCCACCTTGAACACCAAAGAGACTGATCGTATGGGTTTGGTTAAGATCCAAGGCAATCTTCCTGTCAGACAACTCCCCGAGCAACCCATACTGGGGCGAATCGCCATTTACACCCAACATGATGTCGTAGGCGACTTTTGTAGCAGACGTTTGCTCTGAATCCTCCTGCTGAGGTTCTTCGGCAGGCTCCGGCTTCGATGCTTTGTCGGCACGCGCCGTTAATTGTTGCTTCGCCGTCTTTGATGTAGCCGCGCGGACATCCTTGCCAGAAAGGTCATGGGTAAGCGCACAAGGCCGCAAATTGACACAGGCCTCACTTACTGATTCTGTTTCGTTTCTCTTTTTTTTTTGCGGGGCGTTAGCGATTTCACAAAGGCGTCAATTTCGGACTCAATCCATTTGTTTTCTTCGTTCAACATCCGAGGCAGAGGAAATTCCGGAATGTATGACGACGATTCAGGGTCCATGTAGTTGTACACCGTTTGTCGTGTAACACCTAGACGCTCCATAACCTCTTTCATGCCGATTAAACGTGTAACGGCAGAATCGTTTTCACCGACCAATGTTTTTTCACTCTCAGTAACCGGATTCACCTTCGTAGACTTTGCTTCATCTCTTTCAGAAGCTACGGGGTCTTTGGATGAGCTGGGTGTAACGTTATTGTTGCCAACGGCAGACGGTGATGAAGCCTGAATTGGGGGAACAACATCGACCGGTAACTTGGGTCCGCTTTCGACTAGCCTTGAAACCGGCTCTGAAACAGGTGCAGGGGCATTTATCTCGCCTGAGTCATCTTCAATAACTTGCTTCCTCGTCACTGCCATGGAAAGTAATTGAGCAAGCTGGCTGACAACGGCTTCAGATTTCCTTAAGGTTAGCGTCTTCCGATATTCTTGAATACCCATCTTAATTAATTCTTGTGGAAGACCGTAGTATCTGTCCTCGGTAGGTGGGGGCAATCCTCCTATTTCGGGTTCTCGAATCTGATCTCTCCAACTACAACCCATAGCAAAAGCACGATCCAACAGCCCTTTTTTTTCAAGGTACTGGATGGCGTCTCGTTTCGTAAAATAGACACCATGCGTCAAATTTTTAAGCATGCTCCGTGACGAATCAACCAAGAACTCGTCGCGTTCCGAGACAATTCTATTTAGCTCTTCTTTCTCCGGCGCGAACAGAGAATCTCTCTTCCGTTGGTCATCATTCAGGCTCGCGCGCGTGAGAAATGATGGCACTATGTTGGGTGAATCTTTAAGCATAATGAATTTGTCGATGAACTCATTCGCAGTGCCAAGAGGAACTGGAAACTCAAGCGATGGTAATTCTTTCAGGTGTTCGTTGATGAATCCCCAGAGATTTTCACTTAAAACAAGTGGAAACCATTGAAGGGTGGCGCCTGGAGTTGGCTGAATTGAACCATATCCTCCCGTAATGCATTCAATGCCTTTTGCTCTATGTCTAAACGGGATGCGTAGGTTAATCACTAGCCTCACCACTTCGTCCCAAGGAATTATCTCCTCTGGAAACAGAGCGTCCTCTTGGCTCTTTTGCGTCATCTGTTTTCGTCCCCTGGCGAATGTGTCGAGGGGCTTGAAAGGAAGCTCCCCCATTCCGTCATCATTATCCTACGCTTTTCCAAAACATCACCACGTCGATAGGCTGCTTCGACCTTGTTCTCAAGGACATGAGCTAACGCCTGTTCGGCAAGTTCTCTCGGATGACTTGTACGTTCACTTACCCAGTCACGAAACGTAGATCGAAATCCATGGGGCACGGCATCAACTTTCATTCGTCTCATGAGTCCCGTTAAGGTCATATCTGACAATGTCCCTCCCTTTGGAGCAAGAAATATTAGGCCCGCTGGGTCGGTCTTGGGAATTACCTCCAATATTTCCATTGCTTGTGCGTTAAGGGGAACTCGATGTTCCTTGCCTGCCTTCATCCTCTCTTTGGGAATCGTCCATAAGCGAGCCTGCATATCAATTTCACTCCAACGCGCGCCCCGCACTTCGCCGCTGCGAGCTGCGCAAAGTATGGCAAATTCCAAGGCCAATGCCGCCATCCCTTCTTGCCTGCGTAATCTGGACACAAACCTGGGTGCATCGTCGATAGGCATGGCCTTATAGTGTTCTACTACTTTGACTCTACTTGGGGCCGGCAATAGCTTATCTAGCAATCCCTTCCAGCGTGCCGGATTTTCTCTTGAACGGTAGTTTCTTGCTGATGCCCAGTCTAAAACGGACTCAATTCGCCCTCTTACCCGGGATGCAGTTTCATTTTTGATCTTCCATATTGGGGTCAAGATTGTCAAAACATGCTCTACATCTATATCTCTCACCAATATCTTGCCTATATAAGGATAAGCGTAGGTTGACAGTGTGTTCGTCCATTGGGCTCTATGTTTTGCATTCTTCCAAGAGTCGCCATGGGTGTCCAGGTATCCTTCTGCGGCCTTCTCGAACGTGATTGCGCTTGCTTGCTGGGCCCTTAGCCTACTGGCATTTTCTTTGCGCTGCTCTATTGGATCATTACCCTTTGATACTTCATCGCGCAACTGCCGAGCGACTTGTTTGGCTTGGGCCAAGGTTACAGTTGGGTATCCGCCGAGTCCAATGTGCCTACGCTTTAGTCCCACCATCATTCGCAGAACCCAGGAACGCGCCCCTGCATCGTTGACGTACAGATACAGACCAGCAACGCCGCCAACTGCGTGATGCCCTAGTGTGTCCAACCGGCTTATTTCAAGTGCCGTCAGTTCTCGTGCCAATTTTGCCATACGAAGATTTCGGAGATTTTTCTACCATCTAATCTACCATTAATTTTTTTATTGGATTTGATAGTTTTATACAGAAATATTTGCGCATTTAGACAATTGTCTATATAAAACAATGTGTTACACGTCACCAGGCTGACGGATTTATACGCGTTTTTTCACATGGAGGCAGACACCCTCTCCGCCAAGCGAACAAAATCAAGCGCCTTTCGGGGCGCTTTTTTTATTCTACCCTGAGTTGTGCCGGCGATTGCCGACGCCATCCGGAAGCATGGATCGGCAGCGCGCTATACTGTTTGGCCTTTTCATGCAGGTCTTCGATGAGCAGTCTCTTGATCAAGCAGGCGCGAATGGCATCTTGGATTCTCGCGGGCCTTGGTGTGTTCGCCGTTCTCCAACTTCATTTGTTGCCGACCTTGCTGGCCGGTCTGCTGGTTTTCCAGCTGGTTCATATGCTGGCGCCCAGATTGCAGAGGCATTTCGCCAACGAGCGTTCGCGGCTGGTTGCCCTGTTTTTACTGACTTTACTGGTGGTGGGCGCGATGACCGCGGCCGTGGTTGGCGCCTTGGCGTTTTTCAAGAGCGACTCCGGCCATATCGCGCTGCTTTTCGGCAAGATGGCGCAGATTCTTGAGGACGCCCGGTCGACGCTGCCGGCGTGGATTGTCGACCTGTTGCCGGAAAGCAACGATGGCCTGAGGGGCGCCAGCATCGACTGGTTGCGCGAGCACGCCGCCGAGTTGAGAAACATCGGCAAGGAGGCGGCGTTGACCCTGGCGCACATACTGATCGGGATGATCATCGGCGCCATGATCTCGCTTCATCAGATATCGCCCAGCGCCCAGCAGGGGCCGTTGGCGCGTGCGCTGATCGAGCGCTGCCACTGCTTTGCCGATGCCTTTCGCCGCGTCGTCTTTGCCCAGATCCGCATTTCAGCCCTGAATACGGTGTTGACCGCAACCTACCTGGCGCTCGTGCTGCCACTGTTCGGCGTTCATCTGCCGCTGACCAAGACATTGATCGCAGTCACTTTCATCGTCGGCCTGCTGCCTGTGGTCGGCAACCTGATCTCGAATACCGTCATCGTCATCGTCAGCCTTTCCCAGTCGTCGCACGTTGCTTTTTTTTCGCTGATATTCCTGATCGTCATTCACAAACTGGAATATTTTCTCAACGCGCGCATCGTCGGCGGGCAGATCAATGCCCGGGCCTGGGAGCTTCTGATTGCGATGCTCCTGATGGAGTCCCTGTTCGGCCTGCCCGGCGTGGTGGCCGCGCCGATCGTTTACGCCTGGATCAAGCGGGAACTGGCCGACGCGGGCTGGCTGTAAATCCAGTTTTAATATTCTTTTTTCGGAATTTGCCGATGGATGAATACGGCCTGCTGCCGGCAGCCAACTTCACGATTACGATCGGGCTGTGTGCCAGCGGCAGGGTTCTGCCACAGGCTATATGGTATTTTCGCGACGAGACGATTGCCGTGCCGCTGCCGGGCATGCCGGTGGCCGGTTTTGCGGCGGCGCTGACGATGGCGCAGGACCTGGCGCGCTGGGCCGCCGGGAATCCTCCCGGGGGTGCCATCGCATACCCGCCTCTGGTCTGGGTCGGGTCGCCGCAGGTGGAGCGTCACGCGGTTCTCGATGCGAGCGGATCGATACTTGTAACTGCGCATGGCGGCTTGTCGCTGAAACTGGTGCCGAAATTGCCGCTCAACCGCTCGTGGTTCGACGCGAGCAGCATTGCCTTCTGTTGCGGTCGACCCCTGAAAATACGCGGAAATCAAATTGGCGATACCTTCGTCGCACGAACCTTCTGGCCGCAGGATTTTTGCTTGCCCGAGGTGCCGCCGGCGAGCGTGGTGGCCGCTGATCCGACAGCGATCCGCGACTGGCTGCGGGCGCAGCCGCAGGGTGGGGCACGCAGCCCGTTCGCGGTGGAATCGGTCTGGCGTCGCCCGGATGCGGCGTCAACCATGGCTGGTCAGCCGCTCATCGGCCTGATGCTCAACGGCGCGCAGGGGGATGATGACGAGGCGCACGGCGGCCATTTCGCGCTGATGACAGGGCAGGCTGGCGTTGACGGCGCGCTTGACGACTTGCTGGTCAACAATTTCTACACCCTGGATAGCGAGAGCGAAAAAGGCATCATCGCCGCGCCGGTGCCGCTCGACAACTACCTTGGTGATCTCAACAGCGGCCAGGCCTGGTATCGGCCTTCGTACATGCTGCTGGCGACACTCCGGGACGCGCGGGTGCCGGGCTACCTGCAGTCGGCGCTGGGCCGCGTTTACAACCATTTCTACCGGCATCAGTTCGTTTACCAGCATGCGCGTGCCAACTGCGCCGGCATCAGCGTGACGACGCTGCGCGCGCTGGGCTGGCGAGTGCCGGTGCGTGGGCCGGAAAGCTGGCTGAAGGCGATCCCCGCGCTGCCGTTGACGGCGCTTCGGAAGCGCAGCCTGAGCAAGGGCAAGGCGGTGTTCGATTACCTGACCGAAGACCGCACGCGCCTTTACCCGGCCGCTGCTTTCGAAGAAATAGCCGCCGACCTGCTGCGCTTGGCGAAAGGGCACGGCGGTCGCGCATTGAGCGATTTCGAGCGCCTGCTGGCCGATGACGTCACGGAAATCCTGCTCGTCCGCGTCCCGCAATTCCCGTCGAGCCGTGCCTGGGGCGACTGGCCGGTGGAATCGAGCCGCGAATACGCAGCGCGCGTGCCGCGCGACCCGGCGCAGCAGCAAATCATCCCGGTGCCGCCACGGCCGTTCCCGGCCGAGCTGCTCGATCCGCGCATGCCGAGTGAGCCGCCGCTGCGCTCGGACTACGCGGTGGCAGCCTGGGCGCTGGCGATTGTTGCGTTGTTGGTGTTCATCCTGCGCCGGCTCTTGGCATAATCCGCCTGTGCTCGCCTACATCGTCCGCCGCCTGCTGTACGCCATCCCGATCCTGATCGGGGTGAATCTGCTGACGTTCGCGCTGTTCTTCGTCGTCAACACGCCCGACGACATGGCGCGCATGCAGTTGGGGGTCAAGCGCGTGACGCCCGAGGCGATCGAAAAATGGAAGGTCGAGCGCGGTTACGACAAGCCGCTGCTGATCAATTCGGCGGCAAAAGGGCTGTCGACCGTAACCGACACCATCTTTTTCCAAAAGTCGGCGCGCATGTTCGTCGGCGATTTTGGGCGTGCCGAGGACGGCCGCGACATCGCCCGCGAAATTGCTGGCCGCATGGGGCCGTCGCTGGCCATCGCGCTGCCCACTTTCATCCTCGGCCTGTTCGTGACAGTTACCTTTGCGCTGACACTCGCCTTCTTCCGCGCCACGGCCTTCGATTTCTGGGGCGTCGTGCTGTGCGTGGCGATGATGTCGATTTCCGGTCTTTTCTACATCATCGGCGGCCAGTTTCTGATCAGCAAGGTGTGGCGGCTGGTGCCGATTTCCGGTTACGCCGACGGCATCGACGCCTGGCGTTTCCTGATCCTGCCGGTTTTCATCGGCGTCATTTCCGGCATCGGTTCGTCGACCCGCTGGTATCGCACCATCTTCCTCGAAGAGGTGAACAAGGACTACGTGCGCACCGCACGGGCCAAGGGCTTGCCGGAAACCGTCGTCTTCTTCCGCCATGTCCTGCGCAATGCGCTGATCCCGATCCTGACCGGCGTCGTCGTCGTCATCCCGCTGCTCTTCATGGGCTCGCTGCTGACCGAATCCTTCTTCGGCGTGCCCGGCCTCGGCAGCTACACCATCGACGCGATCAACGCCCAGGATTTCGCCGTGGTGCGCTCGATGGTCTTCATCGGCTCGGTGCTCTACATCGTCGGCCTGATCCTGACCG
>Ga0116153_10001683_pt1 | contig 19594 bp, 13 predicted proteins | sample AD_UKC028_MetaG_FD_89896 | JGI IMG/M metagenome (GOLD analysis project Ga0116153, IMG submission 89896) | Active sludge microbial communities of municipal wastewater-treating anaerobic digesters from USA - AD_UKC028_MetaG | ecosystem: Engineered > Bioreactor > Anaerobic > Digestate | place: USA...
TCCGGACGGCATCCAGTCCGCCAAGGACGCCCAGAAGACGGCCCAGGAGGCCATCCGAAAGGACGCCACGGACGCCCGCCCGCATTACACCCTGAGCAAGATCTACAACGATTCCAAGCTCCCGGACCTGGCCGTGAAGGAACTGGAGGAAGCCACAAGGCTGGATCCCAAGAACTACCTGTACGCCTTCGAGCTCGGGAAGGCCCAATATGCCCTGAAGAAATACGAGGAGGCCCGAAGGTCCTTCGAGTCCGCGGGTTCCCTGAATCCCCAGTTCGAGCCGGCCTTCTTCAACCTGGGCATGACCCAGCGGGTCCTCCGGAACAACGACGCCGCCCTGACGGCGTTCCGGACCGCGGTCAAGATCAAGCCCGATTTCGTCCGTGCCCATATCGAGATCGGGCGGGTCCTGTTCGCGAAGGGAGACACCAAGGGGGCCATCACCTCCTACCGGACGGCCCTCTCCTTCGAGCCGAAGAACGTGACGGCCCTACGGGACCTCGGTCTGGCCCAAGTCAAGGAAGGGAACCTGGCGGACGCGGAGAGGACCTTCGCGGAGGCCCTGGCCGTCGAGTCCGACGCGGTCACGAACTACAACCTGGCCAACGTCAAGATCGACCTCAAGAAATTCCGGGAAGCCGTGCCCCTGGCGGAGAAGGCCGTCGCTGCGGCCCCGAACAACGCCCTGTACCAGTACACCCTGGGTCTGGCCCACGACGGGGCCGGGAACGCGGACGGGGCGATCGCGGCCTATACCCGAGCCGCCGCCCTGGACAAGGCCTACGCCCCGCCCCGCATCAACCTGGGCAAGCTCTACCTGGAAGCGGGTTTCGACGACAAGGCCCTGCCTCCCCTGGAGGAAGCGTACAAGATCGACCCGAACTCCCTGGAGGCCAACAACAACCTGGCCAACGCCTACGGCCGCAAGGGGCTTTGGGACAAGAGTATCTTCCACTACGAGAAGGCCCTCCAGCTTTCCCCCCGGAATCCTACCATCCGGCTGAACCTGGCCCGGGCCTACGTAAGCGCGGGGACCCTGGAGAAGGCCCGGGACGCCTACGCGGAGCTGATCAAGCTGGCCCCCTCCGAGTGGGATGCTTACTTCGAGCTCGGGAAGGTCTACGCCAGCCTCAAGGACTCCGCCAACGCACGGCGGGTGCTGACGGAGCTCAAGGCCAAGAAGCCGGATTACGAGAAGCGGGCGGAGGTGGACGCCATCCTGGCGGGTCTATAGCAGGTTGTTGAAATACTCGAAGCATTTCAACAACCTGCTATGCAATTGCTCGAGAACCTTACGGTTCTCTGCCCAATTGCGAAATTAAGGTAGTGTTGATAAAGGTTCCATAGCCTTTTTCAACACCCTGCTAGATGATCCGCTTCACGAGGCGGTAGAGCTCGTCCTTGCCGAAGCGGAGGCGCACGGGGCGGCCGTGGGGACAGCGAGGCTCCGGGAGTTCCCGGGCCCGGGCTATCAACTCCACGGCGGCGGCCCGGTCCAGCTCGTCCCCGTCCTTGACCGCGGCCCGGCAAGCCGTGGTCGCGTGGGCCTCCCGGAGGAGGGCGTCCGGGGACGGCCGGGACCTCAGGAGCTCCAGGACGGCCGACGCGTCTCCGTTCCCCAGGCCCGCGGGGAGGCCCGTGACCAGCCAATCCGACCCCGTTCGCTCCAGGATATAGCCCGCTTCCTTCAGCGTCTCCACGGAGGCGGCCAGCCAAACCTCTTCCATGTCCGAATCCGGCTCCAGGACCAGGGGCACGAGGAGCTCCTGCACCGTCGAGGGCCGGGCCACGAGGCGGTCGAAGATCAACCGCTCGTGGGCGGCGTGCTGGTCTAGGAGCCAGAGGGCCCCGTCCTCCTCGTAGACCAGGAAGACCCCCAGGGCGGAGCCGAGGTAACGGAAGCCCGGCCCCCCGTCCGTTGCGGGAGAGGGACCTCCCGCCGGGGCGGAACCCCCGCCGCGCGCCTCCGCGCCGGACTCGGCCTCCCGGGCCCGCCGGGCCCCCGCGGCCAGGTCCGCGACCCGGTCCCAGCCTGCCCGTCCCTCCGGCTCTGCCGTGCCCCCGGGGAGGGCGCCCGGATCGGTGCCCGGAGCCCGCGGGGGGTAGTCCCGCAGGCCCGGGGTCTCCCGGACTTCCCAGAGGCTTCGCTCCGGTACGTCCTCCCGATCCCGGAGCCCGGCCAGGCGGATACGGTCGGACAGGGCCTCCCGGACCGCGCGGACCACGGCCTTCCGCACGGGCTCGATGTCCCGGAACCGGACCTCCCGTTTGGCGGGGTGGATGTTGAAGTCCACCAGGGCCGGATCGATGTCCAGGAAGAGGAAGGCGAAGGGGTGCTGCCCCCCCGGCAGGACCGGGGAGAAGGCCCAGTCCAGGGCCTGAAGCAGGGAGTATTCCGCCACCCGGCGGCGGTTCACGAAGACCTGGGAGTGCCGGCGGTCCGTCCGGGCCAAGGCAGGATCCCCGATCACCGTCCGACCCTCGAAGCCCGGACCCGATAAAGCGACCTCCGACACGAGCCCCGCCGGGGCGTCGGGGGCGTAGACCGAGGCGACCCGCTCCGCCGGCCCCGCCGGGGGTAGGAAGAGGGACAGAGCTCCCTCGGTGAAGAGGCGGAAGGCCGTGGAGGGGAAGGGGATGGCCTTGTCCACCAGGGCCTGGCGGCAGAGGGCGGACTCCGTGGCCGGGCGCTTGAGGAATAGCTTTCGGGCGGGGTAGGAGTCGAAGAGCCCCCGGACCCGGACCGTGGTTCCGGGCCTGCCCGCCGCGGGTTCCACGGAAGCGGGACTGCCCGGGACGGAGGTCAAGAGATGGGGGACCCCGTCCCTCTCGGCGCTCAGGATCGAAAGCCGGGCTACCGCGGCGACCGAGGCCAGGGCTTCCCCTCGGAAACCCAGGGTGCGGGCGGTTAAAAGGTCATCCAGTTCCGCGATCTTGCTGGTGGCGTGGGGCAGGATCGAGAGGGCCAGGTCCTCGGGACCCATCCCGCGGCCGTCGTCGGTGACCCGGAGGGACGCGATGCCCCCGCCCTCCAGGTCCGCCTCGATGACCGAGGCCCCCGCGTCCAGGGCGTTGTCCAGGAGTTCCCGGAGCACCGAGGCGGGCCGCTCGATCACCTCCCCCGCGGCTATGCGCTTGGCCGTGTCCGGAGGGAGGATGCGGATGCGGGGTGCGCTGTCCATGGGAAGGTTATACCGTTTCCGGAACCGCGGCCGCAATGCCCGGCGTTTACCGGATAGATCCGACAGGATGGACAGGATGAAGAAAGATGAACAAGATTAGTTTTTTAGCCATACTCTATTTCTCGGTACGAAATTATCATGTTTATCTTGTCTTATCTTGTTAATCCTGTTGGAATTATTAAAAAAAGGCCGCCCGGAGGCGGCCTATGTAAAACTTGAAGGGAGAGGGGCGGCCGGGGCGGCCGCCCGGATTCGGTCAGAAGTGCAGCCGCGTCTCCAGGGTGATCACCGGGACCATCTCGGGGATGCCGGGGGAGGCGTACAGGATGTCGCCGTTCCCGTCCCGCCGGGCCGAGGTGCTGAATACGAAGGCCAGGTCCAGGTTCGGGGCCTTGGGCACCGGCACGACGACCTCGCCCTTGAGGGTGGTGTTGGCGTCCAGGAGCGCGAAGTCGTTGTCGTAGAAGAGATCCTGCGCCAGACCCCGCTTCTCGTAGGAGATCGAGCCGTATACGTCCACCACGGGGATCAACCCCTTCTTGATGACCAGCTGGGCCGTGAAGTAGTCGTCCCCCGCGATGTCCGCCAGGCTCGCGGCGTCCGGGGACCAGGGCCAGAAGTAGCCCATCTTGAAGGTGAGCTTCTCCCGCAGGAAGCTGAAGCCGCCCTCGCCGTACACGCCCATCACGTTGGGGGTCGCGTCGTAGGTCGCGGGCGTGGTCAGGTAGGCCGCGTACTCCTCGGCGTAGGCGCCCTTGACGCGCTCGTAGGCGGAGTCGAAGAAGGCGGGCCGGAAGGCCCCGGTGAAGTACCGGAACTCCAGGCGCCAGTCGATGATGGCCACGTTCCCGATGAAGCCCGTGGCGGCGCCCCAGTTCTTGAGCTGGCCGTCGGACCAGAGTAGCTCGGTCTTGAGGCCCGGATCCACGGTGCCGAAGCTGTCCCGGATGTAGGGCACCGTGGCGGCGCCCTCGACGAACCAGCGGATCCCCAGGAGGGCGTTGCGCCGGATGATGGGCAGGTCCATGTCCAGGCCCAGGCCCAGGAAGATCGGGTCGCCGACGCTGGAAGGCGCCGCGAGCTCCCGGGCGGGGAAGAAGTCCGCCACCGCCTGGGCGCCCAGGGAGAAGGGGAAGTCCTTGACGGGGAAGAAGAAGAGCCGGGCGCCCACCACGGAGGGGTCCGCCAGGTCGTTCGTAACCACCTCGAAGCCGGTCTTCTCGCCGGTGACGCCCATGTTGAGGCCGATCCGGCGCACCGCCGGGAAGTCCTGGTCGTTCGCGTAGTTCCGCATGAGGAGGCCGTGCCCCAACGTCATGGTGTTGAGGTTGCCCACCTTGAGGTAGAAGGGATCCTCCAGCTGTCGGCCGTACTCCAGGAAGCGGATCTTGAGGGCCAGGTCCTGGACGGCGTCCAGGGCTGCCTCTGCGGGGTCGCTCCTCCACCCGATGTCGGTGCCGAAGGACCACTCGTCGTTGCCGCGGGGCCGGTACCAGTCGCCGGGGTCGAAGAGGTTGGTCTGGTAGATGACGGGCAGGTAGAGACCCATCTTCAGCTTGCCGACCTTGATGATGGGCTGGATGACCGCCTTGGCGTAGGTGGTCTGGTCGATGGTCACCGATCCGAGCTCGAAGCCCAGAGCCTCCTTGAGCCACTTCACGAAGGGGCTGTCTTCGGAGGGTTCCTCCTCTTTTTCCTTGTCTCCGTCTTCGCCCTGGTCGTCCCCGCCGGCATCCGCGACGTCCTGGCCGGGCACGGACTTGAGCTTGTCGGGGCTGATGTCCACGTCCCCGTACTCCGCGGCGAACTGCTCCGCCGTATAGGCCAGGGCCTGGAACGCGGAGCCGAAGAGGTCCGCGAACTGCCCCGCCCCGACCAGGATGGACTGCAAGACCGCCCCGTCCGTGCCCAGGCGCCCGAACTGGACGGCTCCCTTGGACACGAGAAGGAGGTTTTTCATGCCCTCCTCCACGGCGAAGGTGAAGTCCGTGCCCCGGACTCCCGCCACCGTGGAGGTGGAGCGGATCTCGTAGCTCCCGCCCTTGGCGGCCACGGCCCGGACCTTGCCGCCCAGGAGTGCGAACTGGTTGGTCTGGCTGGGCGCCGCCGCGACCGCGTCCACCCGGAAGTTCGTGTTCTTGGCCAGCTTCACGAGGGTGCCGTTGGGTTTGAGGCGGAGCTCAGCGGTAGTGGTGGGGCCGGTCTTGACCAGGGCCCCGACCGGGATGGCGTCGTCCTCGGCTATGCCCGAGGGGTAGGCGAGGGTGGTCCCGCCGATCTGGACGGTAAGCTCCGAGCCGGAAACGAATTCCAGGATCATGGAGGGCCCGCCTTGGGCGGCCAGAAGGGCCGGGGCGAGCAGAGCGGCCAGTATTGCCAGTAGCTTGCGCGATTTCATGGCGTCCTCCTTAGAACTTGATCGAGCTCTGGAGGCTCGAGGTGACGGTGTATCCCCCGGCTCCGTCGTATTTCAGGTTATAGAGGAGCGACAGGACCGCCGCTCCGGTACGGTAGTTGATCTGGGCGGTGATCACCGCGTCCTCGGCCGTCACCAGGTCCTCGAAGAATGTTCCGGTCTTGCCCAGGAAGTACTTCTCGTAGATCGCGTCGAAGGAGAAGCCCCCGACGATGCCCTCCCCCAGGGTGGCCACGGCCCGAAGGTGCGGATAGTCCGCGGGGTTGTCGGTCGCGACGGCGGGCTTGGCCGCGAAGGGGCCGTCCAGGGAGGTCTTGAAGGCGATCTTGTCCTCCAGGACCGAGAAACCCAGGGAGGCGAACCACCCGGTGAAGGTGTCCCCCGCGGGGGCGACGGCCATCAGGTCGTGCTTGGCCGCCCGGTAGAGATCGTAGTTGGCGTCGAAGTAGACCGGGATGAAGCCGGGTCCCAGGACCCGGAGCTGGGCGCCGTAGGTGATGAAGCGGAAGAGGCGCCCGCCCGCCCCGATCATGGAGCCCCAGCGTCCCTCGGGCTGGAGTACGAAGTCCGAGAAGGCCGCCAGGGGGAAGGTCTTCCCCCCGAGGATCGGGATGAACACGTCCAGCCCGTACATCGCCACGGTCTCCAGGGGCTGGACCACGGGATTGTACAGGTCGGCCTGGAAGTCCGCGGCCGCGGTCAATCCCACCTGCATGCTCTCCATGATGGGGATCCCCGTGCCGTAGAGGGGCCGGGCGAAGAGACGGGCTCCCACCACGTCGAAGCGGGCCAGGTTCCCGGTCATCAGCTGGGCCCCGACCCAGGGGAACTGGAAGAGGGCGCCGTCGATGTCCAGGGCAAGGCCGAAGATCCTCTGCTCCGGCAGGAAGCGGGTGTTGGCGTAGTCCCCCACGATGAATCCGTCCCCCAGGGTCAGGTCCTGGATGGAGCCGAGCTTCACGTAGAGGGGGTCGCCCCGCTGCCCGTAGCGGACGTACATGAACTTGGGAAGGTAGACGTCCAGGAAGGTCTTGCCGTTGCCCTCGTAGTCCGGGATCCAGTCCCCTCCGTACACGGCGTCCTCCCCCGGGGCGGGGGATAGCTTGAAGCGGAGGGTTATGTCCAGCCCGATGCCGATCTTCCCGAAGGAGAGGTCCGGCTGGAATCCCAGGCGGGTCCAGCTGGAGAAGCCTCCCAGCCCGTCCGGCAGGACGTCGGTGCCCAGGTTGATGCCCGCCTGGAACTGGAACCCCGACCCGGAGTCCTCGGAATCCTGGGCGAAGGCGGATATGGAAAGAAGCAACAGGATCGTCGCGACGGCGATCGACTTCCGCATGATAAAACCTCCTGATCTGCCTGAGCCGGGATCCAGGACCCGCCGGTACCCGTGCACGGTATACCGACAATGCCGGAGTCCCACGGTAAAGTATACCTCCCCGCCGTGGAAAAAAACATACCGCGCCGCTTGTCCCGATCCCGTCTCCATGGTAGGTTCGGTCGACGGAGCGATGCCGCTAACCCTGTTCCCCGGGAGCTTCCATGGACTTCTTTTCCCGTCTTTCCGCCGCCTGGATCGAGCGCCGGACACTCCTGTGCGTGGGGTTGGATCCCCGGCCCGCGGCCGGCGCGGAGGACCCCCGGAAGGCCGCGGCGGAGATCCTGGATCGAAACCGCCGCCTGATCGACGCGACCGCGGAGCACGCGGCCTGTTTCAAGCCCAACATCGCCTTCTACGAGGCCTGGGGTTCCGCGGGCTGGGACGCCTTGAAGGCCACCATCGACTACATTCCCGAGTCCGTTCCCGTCCTCCTGGACGCCAAGCGGGGGGACATCGACTCCACCGCCCGCGCCTACGCCCGGGCGGTCTTCCGGGAACTGGGTGTGGACGCGGTCACCCTGAGCCCCTACCTGGGGCGGGACGCGGCGGATCCCTTCCTGGAGTACCCGGACGCGGCCTTGTTCCTGCTCTGCCGGACCAGCAACCCTCGGGCCGGGGCCTTCCAGGATCTGACCGTGGACGGCGCGGCGTCCCGGACCGCGGTGATTTCCGGGACGGGCAGGGCCGTGGGTACGGCCCGGACCTCCGCCGAGCCCCTCTACCTCCGGGTCGCCCGGGAGTGCGTGTCCTGGTCCGATCGGGTCGGCCTGGTCGTGGCGGGAAACGACCCCGAGGCCCTCCGGGCCGTCCGTGCCGCGGCGCCGGAGGCCTGGTTCCTGGCCCCCGGGATCGGCGCCCAGGGCGGCGATATCTCCGAAGCCTGGGAGGCGGGTGCCCGGGAGGACGGCCTGGGGATGATCCCGGCCGTCTCCCGGGCCGTCTCGGAAGCCCCGGACCCGGGAGCGGCGGCCGCGGCCCTCCGCAGGGCCGCCGCGGAGGCCTGGGAGAAGGCGATGGAATCCCGGATCCACGAGCAGAAGCGGCCGGCGCCCGTTTCCGGCGTAGCCTCCCCGACGGCGGTACCCGGGAGGGGGACAGGGCTCGGGAACCCTTCGGAGTCCGAGACGGGGACAGAGCTCGATCGCGGAATCATCAAGGAAAAGCTGCTCCGGGGCCTGGTGGAGACCGGATGCTTCCGGGTAGGGGAGTTCACCTTGAAGAGCGGGATCCGCTCCCCCTTCTACATCGACCTGCGGAGCGTGGTATCCGACGCGGGCCTCTTGGAGACGGCCGCGGAGGCGTACGCCCTCCTGGCCCGGGGCCTGGAATACGACCGGCTGGGGGGAATACCCGCGGCCGCCCTTCCCCTGGCTACCGCGGCCGCCCTGCGCCTGCGGAAGCCCCTGGTCTGGCCCCGCATGCCCGTGAAGGAACACGGGACCGGAAATCGGGTGGAAGGCCGTTTCCGGATCGGGGAGAAGGTTCTATTGTTGGATGATCTGATCACCACCGGGGCCAGCAAGCTGGAGGCCGCGGAGATCCTCCGGGGCGAAGGCCTCGAGGTCGCGGACCTCGCGGTTCTGATCGAGCGGGGAGTCCGGGGGCGCGGGGAGCTGGAAGCGGTAGGCATCCGCCTTCACGCCTTCCTGCATGTACGGGAACTGATAGCCCTCTGCGTGTCCCTGGGCCTGGTGGACGCGGATGCGGGTAGGCGAATGGAGGAATTCGCCGCCGCGGAGTGAGGCGCCCGGAACTTCTCCGGATGCCGAGGATCAGGCCCCTCGGACCATGTCCTCCAGGGTCCTGTGGGCGGTGAAGGACCGCAGGTGCGAATCCATCTCTCTCCAGATCTTCCCGGCGGCGCAATCGTTGCGGCGCTCGCAGGCATCCTCTTTCCCGCAGACGCAGGGGGCGATTCCCAGGCCCTCTCCGGAGGATTCCAGGATGGCTTCCAGGGTGATCTCCCTCAGGGGGCGGGCGAAGTAGAATCCGCCTCCGGGGCCGCGAACCGAGTTGATGACGCCGGCTTTCCTCAGGCGGAAGAAGATCTGCTCCAGGAATTCCGGAGAAATCTGCTCCCGCTCCGAGATCGCTTTGATGGAGACCGGAGAGCCGTCCTCGCTCGTTCTGGCCAGGGCCAGGACAGCCCGCAGCGCGTACCTACCCTTCGTGGTTATCCGCAATTTTGTGCTCCCGGGTTCATTTTGCTTCAATTATCATATCGCCGGAGTAAGGAATTCGCAAGGAAATTACGGTTGATAGGATAAATTTTTCGTCTAAAGTCCGATCAAGACCGTTCCAGTCTCCAGCACCGGTGCGGTCGGGCGTCCTCGAAGTCCGGCGGCGTGGTCGGCCTGGTCAGATCCCGCAGGGATATCCCGGGAAACCGGGTCTCGTCGAAGCGGAAGGATCGGGAATTCGTCGAGAAGTAGAGGATGCCCCCCGGAGAAAGGACTTCCAGGCAGAGGCTCACGAGGTCGATCCAGTCCCGATTGATGTCCAGGGAACCGCTCATGCGCTTGGAGTTCGAGAAGGTGGGGGGATCCAGGATCGCCAGGTCCCAGCGGCGGCCGGCGGCCCGGGCGGAGGACAGGAACTCCAGGGCATCCTCATGGAAAAGCGAATATGACCGGCCCCGGAATCCGTTCAGGTCGAGGTTGCGGCCGGCCCAGGCCAGGTAGGTCTTGGAAAGGTCGACGCTGTCCACGGAGGCTGCACCTCCCGCGGCGGCATAGACGGAGAACGAACCGGTATAGCAGAACAGGTTGAGCACCCTTCGGTCCCGGGCCTCGTCCCGGACCCGGGACCGGGTGATACGATGGTCCAGGAACAACCCCGTGTCCAGGTAATCCGAGAGGTTCACCAGGAAGCGGAGTCCTCCCTCTTGGACGACCGCCGTCCGGCCTTCCTCCGAGACCCGCTCGTATTGCCCGCTTCCCCGCTGCCTCCTGCGAACCTTCCGGAAAATGTGCTCCTCCGGAACCTCCAGGACCCGGGATACCGCCCGGCACATTCGGTCCAACCAGGCCCGTTCCTCCGCCTCGGGCTTCTCGTAGGGGCGCTCATACAGGGAGACGAGGGCGTAGGGGCCGTACCGGTCCACGGCCAGTGGAATTTCCGGGATATCCCGGTCGTAGACCCGGTAGCACTCCACGGATTCCCGGCGCGCCCATTTCCGGAGATGGCGGTCCCGTTTCCTCAGGCGGTTCTCGAGGTATTCCTCCTGTCGGTCCGGAGAATCCGGCATGGTTCAGGCGGGCTGGTTCTTTCTTGTCTGGAGCATGACGGAAAGCAGGGCGTAACCCGAGGACAGGTCTTCCCGATGGACGACCACCTCGTCCGAGACCTTGAGCTTGGCGTTCGTGAAATTCCAGATGGCCCGGATCCCGGACTTCACCAGGGTATCCGCGGTCTCCTGGGCGTGGGGGGACGGCACGGTCAGGATGGCGTACTCCACCTTGGAACCCCGGATCGTCGCTTCCAGGTCCGCGAGATTCAGGACGGTCACCCCGTGGATTTTCTTGCCGATCTTGTCGGGATCCGTGTCGAAGGCGGCCACGATGTGCAGGCCGTGGATCCGGAACTCCGGGTATCCCATGAGGGCGGAGCCCAGGTTGCCCGCGCCCACCACGATGGCGTCGTGCATCTCGTCCCAGCCCAGGTACCGCTCCACCGCGGCGATCAGGGCGTCCACGGGATAGCCTTTCTTGGGCTTTCCGATGATGCCCGTGATCGCCAGGTCCTTGCGCACCTGGATCGGTTCCAGGTTCAGTTCCTGGGCGATCACGGTGCCGGATATGTAGAACTGGCTGTTTCTCTGGGCGTTGCGGATGATGTGGAGGTAGGAGGGGAGGCGCCGTATCGAAGGGGTGAACGATATCTTCAGTCGAGCCATGTTCGCCTCTTTGGGATATGGATGTAAAAATAAATATAGGGGGGTATAGATAATTAAGTCAATATTCAATCGGAAATAAAAGGAAGCCCCGGGGAAAAAGGAGGTTTAAAACCCCGGGGCTCGGTGGAAGCGTAGAGTTATACGGAACTCTACGCATAAATATACACGATTCGGATTTTAAATCAAGAGTGAGTTTTGATGTCCCGAGTCCGGGATGCTTCCGGTGCCCTAGTCGCGGGTGATTCGGAAAGGCATCCGACGAGCCCGGAGCCCTTGCAATGAGAACCGGCATGTATTAGAATTGCGTAGAATATGTCAGTATATGCGGATGGTTCTTCATTATGGTCTATATTGACATAAAACGGGAGAAGGTATGAAGAGGGCTTCGAGAATCCTCGTTTTCCTGATCGTGCTTGTGCTGCCCTTCGCGGCCGCGGCCTCGGAGGAATCCGGGATAGCGGCCCGGGAGACGGCTCTGGTCATCCAGATCGGGATCATCCTGTTCGCGGTGCGCCTCGGATCGGCCCTGGCCCAGCGCGTCGGGGTGCCCACGGTGCTTGGGGAACTCCTGGCGGGAATCGTCATCGGCCCCTACGCCCTGGGCGCCCTGCCCCTGCCGGGATTCCCGACGGGCCTGTTCGCGGGGAGCATGGGCGAATTGGCGGTGAGCACCGAACTCTACGGGATCGCGACCATAGCGTCCATCCTCCTCCTGTTCGTGTCGGGCCTGGAGACGGACCTCTCCCTCCTCATGAAGTACTCCCTCGCGGGGGGCATCATCGGGATCGGGGGCGTGGCGCTCTCCTTCGCGGCCGGGGACCTCCTGGGCATGGTCCTGTTCCGGACCGGTGCCATGGATCCCCGGGCCCTCTTCCTGGGGATCATGTCCACCGCCACCAGCGTGGGGATCACGGCGCGGATCCTCTCGGACCGCAGGAAGATGGACAGCCCCGAGGGCGTGACCATCCTGGCGGCCGCCGTCTTCGACGACGTCCTGGGCATCGTATTCCTGGCGGCGGTCATGGGGATCGCGACCCTGACCCGGGACGGGACGGGAGGCCCCCTGCCCTGGGGCTCCATCCTGGGGATTGCGGGGAGGGCCTTCGGCTTCTGGCTGGGGTTCACGGCCCTGGGCCTGTTGCTGTCCAAGCAGCTGGCCCGTTTCCTCAAGAGTTTCCGGAATCCGGCCTACTTCTCCATCCTGGCCCTGGGCTTGGCCCTGATCCTGGCCGGGATCTTCGAGAAGCAGGGCCTGGCCATGATCATCGGGGCCTACGTCCTGGGCATCTCCCTGTCCAAGTCCGACATAAGCCATGTCATCCTGGACAAGACGCGGGGCCTCTACGAGTTCCTGGTGCCCCTGTTCTTCGCGGTGATGGGAATGCTGGTCAACGTCCGACAGCTCCTGGACCCGGCGGTCCTCCTGGGAGGCCTCGCGTACTCCCTCGTGTCGGTCGCCTCGAAGTTCATCGGCTGCGGATTTCCCGCCCTGTTCCTGGGCTTCAACGGCAAGGGAGCCCTCCGCATCGGCGCCGGCATGGTGCCCCGCGGGGAAGTGGCCCTCATCGTGGCCGGGATCGGGTTGTCCGGGGGCCTCCTGAGCGAAAACGAGTTCGGCATGGCCATATTGATGACCCTGATCACTACGATCGCCGCCCCCCCGGTCCTTTCCGCGGCCCTGCGGATTCCCGGTCGGGGTACCCGGGCGGTGGAGAAGGGGGCCGAGGCGGAGTCCTCCGTCTACGCCTTCCCCTCCGAGGACGTCGCGGTCCTGGTTTCGGACGTCCTGGTCCGGGATCTCCAGAACGAGGGCTTCTTCGTCCAGCTCATGAACGTGGGGGACGGGATCGTGCAGGTCCGCAAGGACGACATCGCCTTCTCCCTGGAGCGCAAGGGGGTCGAGCTGACCCTGCGGATGGATCCTTCGGACGCGATCTTCGTGAAGACCGCCCTGTTCGAGGCCGTGGCCCAGCTCAACCAACGCTTCGAGGAACTCCGGAAAAACCTGGACCCCAAACGGCTTACCGAGGGCCTGGACGAGGAGGGGGGGCGCGTGAATCCCGGGTTCCGGGAAGCTCTGTCCCCGGACTGCGTCATCCTGAACCTCAAGGGAGCGGACAAGGAGTCCGTCATCACGGAGCTCGTGGACCGCTTGAGTTCGAAAGGGCTCCTGGCGGATCGGGCCCAGGTCCTGCGGGACGTCCTGGACCGGGAGAAGTCCATGAGCACGGGGATGCAGCACGGCATCGCCCTTCCCCACGCCAAGACCGAGGGGGTGACCCGCATCGTGGCGGCCCTTGGCCTGAAACCCGAGGGCGTCGAGTTCCAGTCCCTGGACGGCGCGCCCGCCAAGGTCATCCTCCTCCTGGCTTCCCCCGGCAGGCAGGCGGGCCCCCATATCCAGGTCCTGGCCTCCGCGGCCGCCCTCCTGAACGACGAGATCCGCCGGACGGACCTGCTCGCGGCCCAGAGCGTGGAGGAGGCCGCGGTGATCCTGGGCCTGGGGACCAAGAAAGCCGTGTCCAGGGATTAGCAGGGCGCTGACAAACTCGAAGCTAGTCAGCACCCTGCCATGCAATTGCTCGATAAACTTGCGCTTTTCTGCGCAATTGCGACATTAAGGAGGCTGTCGACAAAGGCGCCATCGCCCTTGTCAACAGCCTGTTAGGCTCGGGCGCCCCGGCTCATTCCCACCAGGTCCGGGCGGTGAAGTCCGGCCGGATGGAGGCTCCCGAATGCCGGATGACCGAGGCGGTGCGTCGGTTCGGGAAGAGGGGGGCCAGGCGGCGCTCGAAGAGCTCCAGGGTGGTTCCCTTGGCCACATCCTCGTCGAAGAGCAGGGCCGTGCCGTCCCGGTAGGCGGACAGGAAGACCTCGTCCGAGAGGGAGACGATCGGGGCGTCGTCCTTTCTTTTGAACATGCTGAACCGCACGAAATACAGGGGAACGCCCAGGTATTCCGCCAACAGGAGCCCGGGCAGGATGGAGCCGTGGGCCGCCCCCACCAGGATGTCCGGCTTGCACGCCGCGAGGATCCTGTCCGCAAGGGCCCGGATCTTGGCGGGTTCGGAAGCCCGCCAGGTGTACTTGTCCCGGATCCCCGTGTAGACGAAGTCCCGGACCAGGACCGGAAGCCTCCGCAGGAGGGACCCGGCCAGTTCCCGGATGCCGGGGTCCAGGCGGACCACGGCACGGGCCACCTCCACCCCGTCCCGGTACAGGTTGTTGGCCCGCTCCAGTTCCCCCAGGGGATAGCGGAGGTTGTACTTCCTCGCCTCCCCGAGGTCGTAGTACACCGTCGGATGCAGGGGCAAGCCGTGCTCGACGCAGATCTTGTAGTTGAGCAGGACGTTGACCAGGGCGGGGGCGCGCACGTAGAGGCGGACGCAGAAGTCCCAGAAGGGATCCTCCGCTTCCTTCGGCACGGTCCCGGACTCTTCCCGGCCCAGGACGGCCTCGACACCCGCCGCCGCTTGTCCGAGGAGGTCCGCGAAGGTTTCCTCGAAATCCATGGCCCCGGGCGGCTCGTCCCAGTCCGCGAAGAGATATCGGTCCAGCATGGAGGGAGTATATCCGGCCCCGGAGCCGCCCGCAACGAAGGCGGCCGGGCCTGACGCGCGCGCCGGTTTCCTGGTAGAATCCGGTCCACATCAAGGCAGGCTGAACGCGGCGGCCGAGGGCGGAGGGGACGCATGAAGATAGCGATGTATACGCGAAACGGGGTCCGGGGGATCGCGGTATTGAGCGCCGAAGGCCCGAGGGGCCTCGAGGAAGGCGGTCCGGGCTGGCCCGGGGACCTGGACACCCTGATATCCGGCGGGGCGGACCTCCGGGATGTCGGGGCCCGGCTGTCGTCGGCTCCCCTCCTGGACGCCGGGACTATCTCCTACCTGCCCCCCCTCGTCCGGCCGTCCAAGATCCTCTGCATCGGCCTCAACTATCGGGACCACTCCTCGGAGACCGGTCTCAAGCTCCCCGACTATCCCGCCGTGTTCGCCCGCTTCCCCTCCTGCCTGGTCGGCCACGGCCAGCCCCTGGTGAAGCCGGCGGTCTCCGACCAGTTCGACTACGAGGGCGAGCTCGTGGCCGTGATCGGCCGCCGGGTCCGGAAGGTCTCCCGGGAGGAGGCACCGGACTTCGTGGCGGGCTATTCGGCCTTCAACGAGGCCTCGGTCCGGGACTTCCAGATGCGGACCAGCCAGTGGACCGTGGGCAAGAACTTCGACGGCACCGGGGCCTTCGGGCCCTGGCTCGTGACCCCGGAGGAGCTGCCCCCGGGGGCCCGGGGGGTCCGGATCCGGACCCGCCTTAACGGACAGACCGTCCAGGACGGCAACACCTCGGACATGGTCTTCGACGTGGCGGACCTGGTCTCCATCCTCAGCCGGACCATGACCCTGGAGCCCGGGGACGTGCTGGTCACCGGGACGCCCTCCGGAGTCGGAATGGCCCGCAAGCCGCCCCTGTTCATGAAGCCCGGGGACGTCTGTGAGGTGGAGATCGAGGGGATCGGGATTCTCCGGAATCCGGTTATCGAGGGCTGAGCCCCCGGCCGCCGGACCTTCGGGAGCCGGCCCCGCGGGTGCGGCGCCCGGCGTCCCCGGGGGAGCAGCAGGACCGTCCCCGGCCCGCCCGGACCAGGGCGAGGACGAGTCCGACGGCCGCCGCCCCGACGATCCCGACTACGGCCGCGAGCTCCGCAGAACCGCTCATCCCAGGCCCGCCAGGTTCCCGATCTGGTACACCGCGAAGCCGAGGCCCCAGCCCAGGGCCAGGAAGTACGCGACCACGAAGCCCAGCCATCCCCAACCCAGTTCCGCCCGGATCGTGGCCAGGGCCGCGAAGCAGGGGGGGATGATCAGGGTGAAGAGCATGAGCACGAAGGCCGTGAGCGGCGAGAAGAGGGGATCCGCCCGCAGGGCCTCCCTCAGGGAGCCGCTCTCCTCGGTCTCCTCGAGACCGGTCCGGTACAGGATGCCCAGGGTCGAGACCACGACCTCCTTGGCCGCGAAACCCGTCAGGGTGGCCACGCCGACCTTCCAATCGAAGCCCAGGGGTCGGACGGCCGGTTCGATGAACCTTCCAATCCGTCCCGCCGCGCTGTATTCCAGGGCCGCCGTGGCCCGGGAGGTCTGGGCCCAAGCCTCCGCCGCGCCAGGATCCGCCCCGGGATGCTCCGCCGCGTATCGGGCCGCCAGGGCTTCCGCCTCCCCCGGCGCGGACGGGCGGGCCGGGAAGCTCGTCAGGGCCCAGATCAGGACGGAAGCCGCCAGGATCACGGTCCCGGCCTTCTTCACGTACTGCCAGGTCTTGTCCCGGACATGCCAGAGCACTCCCCGCAGGGTGGGTGCCCGGTAGGGGGGCAGCTCCAGCACGAAGGGTGTGGGCTCGCCCCGGAGGACGGTGTTGTGCAGGATCCGAGACGAGGCGAGGGACAGAGCCACACCGATCGCGTAGATCAGCAGGACCATGCCGGCCGCGGCATCCGGGAAGAAGGCTCCGGCCAGGAGGACGTAGACCGGTAGCTTCGCGCCGCAGCTCATGAAGGGGATGGTGAGGATCGTGGCGATCCGGTCCCTGCGGCTTTTCAGGGTCCGGGCCGCCAGGATCGCGGGGACGGAACATCCGAAGCCCAGCATCATGGGGAGCACCGACTGGCCGTGGAGGCCGAAGGTATGCAGGAGCTTGTCCGTCGCGAAGGCCGCCCGGGACATGTAGCCCACGTCCTCCAGCAGGGACAGCAGGAAAAAGAGGATCACGATCAGGGGGACGAAGGAGAGGACCCCCCCGACGCCGCCCAGGATTCCGTCCACCACCAGGGACCTCAGGAGCCCCTCGGGAAGGGCGGATTCCGCCGCTTCCCCCAGCCGGCCGAAGAGGGTCTCCAGCCAGCCCATGGGGTACTCCCCGATCAGGAAGGTCAGCTGGAAGACCGCCCAGAGCACCCCCGCGAAGATCGGCAGAGCCAGGAGGGGGTGCATGACGATCCGGTCGACGGCCTCGGTGCGGGAGAAATCCGGCTTGCGGACGACCCGGACCGTCTCCTTGACCGCACCCCGGATGTAACCGTACCTCTGCTCGGAGACCACGATCTCGGCGTCCTTGCCGAAGTGCCGCTCCACCCACTGCACGGATCGGCGAACGGCCGCCTCGATCTCCGAGCTCCGGGGATGCCCGGAGGCGATCCGGGCGGCATGGTCGTCCTTCTCCAGGAGCTTGACGGCCAGCCAGCGGGAAGGCCGCCTGGCGGCGAAGTCCGGATCGGAGGCCAGCAGGTCGGAAATCCGGCCGATTCCGGCCTCGAGCTCCTCCCCGTATCCCGGCATCCGGGGCTCGGCCCGGGAGGACTCCATGCGGGCTTCGACGGCGTCCAGGAGCTCGTCGATGCCGATCCCCTTCGGGCCCACGGTCTTCACCATGGGGATATCCAGGACCTTGCCCAGGCCGTCCGCGTCGATCTCGATGCCCTTGGCCGCGGCCTCGTCGCTCATGTTCAAGGCGCCGACCACGGGAATGCCGAACTCCTGGAACTGCAGGCAGAGGTAGAGGTTCCGCTCGAGGTTCGTGGAGTCCAGGACGTCCACGATGACGTCCGGCTTCTCGTCCAGGATGAAATCCCGGGCGACGACCTCGTCCAGGGAATAGGCGGTCAGGCTGTAGGTTCCCGGGAGGTCCACGAACCGGAATTCCCGGCCGTCCCGTACCCGGACGCCCTCCCGCTTCTCCACCGTGACGCCGGGATAGTTGCCGACCTTGTGGTGGGCCCCGGTCAGGGCGTTGAAGAGGGTGGTCTTGCCGGAGTTGGGGTTCCCCGCGAGGGCGACCCTGATAACCCGGGGTGCCAGGGCGCTCATGCTCCGGACTCCCGCGGCGCGGGACCGTCGAGATCACCGCAGGATCCTGGAAGTCCGTCGCGGCTTCCGATGCCTCCATGCCGTCGCGGGCCCCATCCGCGCCTGCGGAATCCCGGGACTCCAAAGCCCCGGCTCCGCCCGGCGGGCTCCTCGGCATGTCCCCCGCCTACGGGCACTACCTCGATTCCCTCGGCTTCGCAGCGCCGGAGTAGGATGTCGTAGTCCCGGATCCGGACCTGGAGGGGCCCCCGGAAGGCGCCTCCCCGCACGACCCGGCCGCGGGCGCCCTCGGTGAATCCCATGTCGGCAAGCCTGCGGCCGACTTCCCGCTGGATCCTGACGGCCAGGATCTCGAAATCCTGGCCGATCGTCGCCTCCGACAACCGCATTGTCCCTCCAGAAGTTATCGTTCAACAACATTGAGCGGATTATTATCGAGGCCGATGGGCCTCTTGTTTGTTTATCCTAACATAGCCCTCAACCTGACGTCAAGCGTCAAGTTCCGGCAGGTGCTTCCAGTACCTCCGGGGCATGAACTGCAACCGAAGGCGGGGGTTCGACCGGGCTGGATTTTCCGCGGCCTTATAATAGGCCCGCCATAGGTTCGCGGGATCCGTGTCCGACGCCGGTTCGTCCGGACGGGCCCGGGCGTCCGGCTCCGATCCGACGGTCGTTCCGCGCCGCAGGTCGACGATGCGGAAGGGATCCTCCCCGAACCTTCGTCGGAACGCGGGCGCCAGGAGGTCCAGGATCTCGTTGTCCGGCTCGCAGCGGGCCGTGAGGACGCCGTCCGGGTCCGGGGCGAAGCGGAGCAGGCCCAGGAGCCGATGGACCTCCCGGCGGACCTTGAAGGCGGCCGCCCGGACGGCGCGCACCTCGGGCCGGGACCGGTCCGCCGCGGCCTCGGGGCCGCAGAGCAGGGCCAGGGCCGCGAAGGCGGCCGCATCCCCCTCCACGGCCAGATCGGTCCGGAGGGAGTACTCGAAGGTTTCCCAGACGTCGCCCCCCAGGGCCCGCAGGGCCCGTTCCGCGCGGAGGGCTCCGGGATCCCGCTCCTCCACGGGGAGGCCGCACCGGCCGGAAACCGGGGGGGACGGCGCGGACCCCGCGGAGACGCCGTCGGGGCAATCCGTCAGCTCCAGTTCGAGCTGGCCCCGGGGGGCGCACGGGCGGCCGACGCGGCGGAGGCCGGCGCCGCCGGCCCGTCCGCCCGCGGGGGTGGTCCCGGTCGAAGGCGGGAGGTCGCCGCGTCCGCGCCCTCCGGCGGTCCTTCCCAGCAGGTTGGCGACCGCGATCAGGGTCCGCTCCAATCTCTCGGATGTCCTCATCGGTCCCCCTAGAATTGGAATTCCCTCTGCAGCCGGGGGACCGCCGATGAGGCCGAGGAACGGACTCCGGGGCCCCCGGAGCCCGGAGCGGCAAGGAGGGCCCGGAGCCGATCCGGATCCCCTTCGATCCCCGCGGAGGATCCGCGGACCGCGACGAAGTGCCGGGCCCGCTTCCACGCGATCCCCAGCCGGGGCAGGACCTCCAGGGAGAGCCCCCCGGCCCGCCGGGTCTCCAGGATCCGGGCGGCTCCGGTCACGCCGATTCCGGGCACTCGGAGGAGCTCCTCCCGGCCCGCCCGGGCCAGGTCCACCGGGAAGGCCTCGGGGTGGCGCAGGGCCCAGGCGGTCTTCGGGTCCAGGGACGCGTCCAGGTTCGGCTCCGACTCCCCCGCGATCTCGTCCACCGAAAACCCGTAGAACCGCAGGAGCCAGTCCGCCTGGTAGAGCCGGTGTTCCCGGAGCAGGGGAGGGGTTCCGGACGGCAGCCGGGGATCCCGGTTGACGGGCACGAAGGCGGAGTAGTAGACGCGCCGGAGGCCCA
>Ga0116153_10001686_pt1 | contig 19560 bp, 24 predicted proteins | sample AD_UKC028_MetaG_FD_89896 | JGI IMG/M metagenome (GOLD analysis project Ga0116153, IMG submission 89896) | Active sludge microbial communities of municipal wastewater-treating anaerobic digesters from USA - AD_UKC028_MetaG | ecosystem: Engineered > Bioreactor > Anaerobic > Digestate | place: USA...
TCCGAGCGGACGCAGGGGGGGGCGGCTGTGGCACTCACCCGCGCTGCCGCCGGGGATCGCGTCGCTTAGCGCGCGGCGGTCAGCGCGGTCGCGCCGGTGATCTTCTTCACGGCGGCGAGCAGCAGCTCGACCTTGTCGGTCTTCTCCCAACTGAAGCCCTTGCGGCCGAAGTGGCCGTGGTAGGCGCCGGAGCAACGGCAGACGCTGCTTTTGAAGCAAGCGTTGGAGCCACTGCCGGAGCAGCCGGCTTGGGGACCGGCGCTCCTTTCTTTGTGATGAGCTCGTAAACGATCTCACCGGGTTTTACAAAGCCAAGCTCTTCGCGGATCACTTTTTCCAGGTAAGCAACGTCCGTTTGAAGCAGGTTGCGTTCATCCGCGAGCACTTTGATCTGCTGGTCGATCTCACGGATCTTTTGTTTCAGGCGTTCTTCTTCGGACCTGAGCTCGCGGTAGCGGGTCACTGACGGCAAATAGATCCAGCAGAGGATCAACGCGACGGCCAGCAGGACCGCGAGAAAAATAAAGAACTTTTTTAACATCGCGCCGCGAGCTTGGGGCCGGCGTAAACCGCTTTCGAGCCGAGAGCTTCTTCGATGCGGAGCAGGCGGTTGTACTTGCAGATGCGGTCCGTGCGCGAAGTTGATCCCGTCTTGATCTGGCCGGTGTTCAGAGCGACGGCGAGATCGGCGATCGTGGTGTCCTCGGTTTCGCCGCTGCGGTGGCTCATGACGGCGGTGTAATTATTTTTTTGAGCAAGGCGGACGGCAGCGATGGTCTCGGTCAGCGTCCCGATCTGATTGACCTTGATCAAAATGGAGTTCGCCGTCTTCGATTCGATCCCCCGCTCGAGACGCTTGGTGTTCGTCACAAAAAGATCATCGCCCACAAGCTGGATCTTCCCGCCAAGACGATCGGTCAGTTTTTTCCAGCCGTCCCAATCGTCTTCCGCAAGTCCGTCTTCGATCGAAAAGATCGGGTATTTGTCGCAAAGAGCCGCGTAGAATTCCACCATCTCCTCGGCGGTTTTGACGGGCTGCTGCTCGGCGCAAAGCACATACTTGCCCGGGTTCTTGTTCCCGCCGAACTTGTCCTGGTTGTAGAAACTGGAACTCGCCGGATCGAGCGCGATCTTCACGTCCTTCCCGGCCTGATAGCCGGCCTTCGCGATGGCCTCCATGATCACATCAAGGGCTTCATGATTGGACCCGAGGTTCGGCGCGAATCCGCCTTCATCGCCGACGGCCGTGGAAAGTTTTTTATCGTGGAGGATCTTTTTAAGGTTGTGGAACACTTCGGCGCCCATGCGGAGCGCGTCTTTGAAGGTCTCCGCCCCGAACGGCATGATCATGAATTCTTGAAGGTCGACATTATTGTCCGCGTGAACGCCGCCGTTGATGATATTCATCATCGGAACCGGCAAAAGATGCGCCGCTTCGCCGCCGAGGTATTGATAAAGCGGGATGCCGCGGGAGCTTGAAACCGCGCGGGCGCACGCAAGCGAAACGCCCAGAATGGCGTTCGCGCCAAGCCGTGATTTATTGGGCGTCCCATCCAGGACGATCATGAAACCATCGATCTCTTCCTGCTTGGCGGCATCTTTGCCTTTGAGAGCTTTCTGGATCTCGCCGTTCACGTTTTCGACGGCCTTCAGCACCCCCTTGCCGAGGTAGCGGGCCTTGTCGCCGTCGCGGAGTTCGACGGCTTCGTGTTCGCCGGTCGAGGCGCCGCTTGGCACCGCGGCCCTGCCAACGATACCGTCCCTTAATTTTACGTCCACTTCAACGGTGGGATTTCCGCGGGAATCGAGGATCTCGCGCGCTTTGATCTGATCAATGATGGCTCGGGTCATTTTAAACTCCTTTTTGGTTGTGTCTAAGGATCATAACGAAGAAAAACAGACAAATTGAGGCCGTGATTATAGCAAATTCGCCGGGAGTGTCCATAACTCCAAGCTTAGGGTTTGGCTTTCCCTCTCAGAACAAGGTCGAGCGCTTCCGGATAAAGCTGGTATTCGACTTCATGGATGCGGGTCTCGAGCGTTTCCAGGGTATCGTTGGGAAGAATGGAGATCTTGCGCTGAAGGATAAGCGGGCCCGTATCGACGCCCGTATCGACAAAATGGACCGTCACGCCGGTCTCTTTTGCCTTCGCTTCCCAAGCGTCCCTGATCGCATGAGCGCCGGGAAATTTCGGTAAAAGCGCCGGGTGGATATTGATAAGCCGCCCGTAATATTTCCTTACGAACCCCTCGGTCAAAACGCGCATGAACCCGGCCAGTACCACAAGGTCGATCTTGTTTTCTTCCAGGCATCGATCGAGCGCTTTATCAAAAGCCGCGCGATCGGCATAAGATTGATGATCGATCATCGCCGTCTTGACCCCAAGAGCCGAAGCCTTCTCCAGCGCCTTGGCGCCAGGCTTGTTGGAGATCACGATCGCAGGATCCGCGGAGATCTCGCCCGCCCTGATCCGAGCGATGATATTCGCCATATTAGTACCGTTTCCAGAAACTAAAAATGCCAAGCGTTTCATGTTTTCCACCCCGTTAGAGATAAGAAGCGCTTCAAACGATTCCGTAAATATCGTTTCCCCATTCCAGTTTTCAAGTATCTTTCTCTTGCCCTGGCATCTTCCGCACGAACACATGCTTCACAGTAAATGAGTTCCAAAGGCCTCCTGAATTTAGTGGCGGGCACTTCACCAGCATTATGTTGTTTGAAGCGCTTCTGTAAATCTGAAGCATAACCTGTGTACAATCGACCATCCTTTTTACTTCTCAAAACATAAGTGTAATACATCACACTCAATCTCTAACGGGGTCCATATTCGTCCCGCTGCCGGACACTAAAAAAGCGATCCGTTTCATGCTTGGCTCCTTTTCGGCAAAACGCTCTTCCGGTCCTTGCCGGCTACCAACACCACCATTTCACCTTTGCGCGGTTTTTTTATCATATCCTGTATCAGCTCCGACAAAGGCCCGCGGAGGATCTCCTCGAATTTTTTTGTAAGTTCCCGCGCGACCGCGGCTTCGCGATCCCCTAAAACATGGAACATATCTTCTAATGCCTTGACGATCCGAAAGGGCGATTCAAAAAAGATCAGCGTTTCTTCCCGCTCCGCTAACGCTTTGAGCTCGTTTTTCCGTTTCTGCCCCTTGTTCGAAAGAAACCCTAAAAAACTGAAGCTGTCGGTCGGAAGACCGCTTGCCACAAGGGCTGTCATGACGGCCGAAGGACCCGGCAATACCTCAAGCGGCAATCCCTCCGCGATCGCCGCATGAACCGCTTGGAATCCCGGATCGGAGACAAGCGGCGTGCCACCGTCTGAAACGAGCGCGAGGCGCTTTCCTTCCTTTAAAAGCGAAATGATCTCATCGGTCTTCCGCGCAGAACTGTGCTCGTGATAGCTGAAAAGGGGTTTCGCGATCCCATAATGCTGCAAAAGCTTCTGTGTCTGGCGCGTGTCCTCGCAAAGAACCATATCCGCGCTCTTCAAGGCCTCGAGCGCCCGGAGCGTGATATCTGAAAGATGGCCGATCGGCGTCGGAACAATAGTCAGCATAAAAGGTCAACGGTGCCGCTCTAGAACATAATCCGCCAGCTGCTCGAGACTCGCACGGTAGATCGAGTCCGGAAAATTCTGAAGCTCAAGGCGAGCTTTTTCAATGAACATGCGCGCTTTTTCCCTGGCGTATTCCAACGCGCCGTTCTTGCGAAGCAGTTCCAAAAGCATACCGAATCTTTTGCTGCCTTTGGAATCCCGCAACAGCTCGACCGCTTTGAGGCGATCGGCCGAGCCCAGGAGGCGGATCACGGGAAGCGTGTACACCCCTTCTTCGAGATCGCCGCCAAGAAATTTCCCGAATTCCCGTTCCTCGCCCGTAAAATCCAAACAATCATCGATGATCTGAAAAGCCATGCCAAAGAAGATGCCGAAATTCCTGAGCGCCGCAAGCCGCTTGTCATCCAGCCCCCAAACGCAAGCGCCCGTCTCGAGCGAGCAGGCAAGAAGGGAAGCCGTTTTTTTGCGGATGATCTCAAGATGCGCGGATTCCTGAAGGTCGACATTGTTCTTTTCGTTCAATTCATGGACTTCCCCGTCGCAGATCTCGCCGGCGGTCCTTAAAAAAAGCGGGATGATCTTTTCGTTCCCGTAATGGAAGATCTCGCCCATCGCGCGGTCATGGAAAAAATCCCCCACGAGCACCGCGGTTTGCGGCCCCCATTTCACGTTGAGCGTCGGAATGCCGCGGCGAAGACGCGCCGAATCGATGATGTCGTCATGGATGAGGGTCGCCGCGTGAAAGATCTCGGTCGCGGATGCCAGATGAAGTTCGTTTGTTTCGTTCTTTTCAGAAAGAACGGCGGCATCTTCCCGGAGAGAACGGGCCAGCCCGGCGCCCAAGAGCAGCAAAGCGGGACGCAAGAATTTCCCGTTCTTCGAAAAAAAGTAGTCAACGATCTCCCGGATCTGCTTGTTCGGCGTCTGGAGGGTTTCCTGAATGAGCGCGGGAATCCTCCTTAAAGCTTCGCGGACAGGCGTATAAATATCTTCCAAAGTCAGGGTTGTTTTCATAAGGAGGCCTGTATTATAACAAAAACCTCTTGCCGCTTGAGGGATATTTCGGGCTCGTTTTAAACGGCTTCCAGGCGGCCCGAGAGGGAGAGAAATTCCTCCAGGGAGAGCGTTTCCCCCCTGGCATTTAAAGCAAAACCCAGATCCTGGAAAATACGCTCCAGGTCTTTGCGGTTTTTCCGGGGCTTGAACCCGTTGGCAAGCAGCGAAAGAAGGGTCTTGCGCCGCTGGCTGAAAGCGATCTGGACAAGTTCTAAGAATTTCTTTTCATAAACGGTGGATATCCCGGGCGCGAACGAACGGAAAGTGAACGCGATAACGCGCGACATGACTTCCGGCCGGGGCAAAAAACAGGCGGGTGAAACATCAAAAAGAAACTTCGTTTCTCCGTAAAAGCGGGTTGTCACGCTCAGCCGGCCATAATCATCCTCCCCCGGTTTCGCCGTAAGTCTCGCCGCAACCTCTTTTTGGAGCATGAGCACGGCTTTTGAAAAATTTTTCGCATGCTCGATGAGGTGAAAAAGGATCGGCGTGCTGATATAGTAAGGTAAATTGCCGACCGCTTTGACTTTCGGGCCTTGCCCCGCCCATTCCTGAAGAGTTTTTGTCAGATTATTTTCCAGGATATCGCCGTGGACCAACGTAAATTTTCCGGCATATGCTGGCGCGAGTTCGGTTTGAAGGATCTCGACGAATTTCCTGTCTTTTTCCACCGCAAGCAACGAAAAACCCCGTTTCAGGATTTCCTGTGTCACGGCGCCAAGGCCGGGGCCTATCTCTAAAACGCGTTCACCGGGTTTAAGATCAAGGGCGTCCACGATCTTGCGGATCGTGTTGGGATCCATCAGGAGATGCTGTCCGAGATGGCCGCGGATGCGAAGATTGTATTTTTTAAGAAGCTCTACTTGCGTGAGCATTGCTTCAAAACGGCTTTTTTGGCAAGGCGGAGCGCGGCAAGCATCGAAGAAGGATCGGCTTTCCCCTGATAAGCGATATCAAAAGCCGTACCGTGATCGGGCGAGGTCCGGACATAAGGAAGACCGAGCGTTACATTGACGCCGTCATGGAACGCGACTAGTTTGAATGGCCCAAGCGCCTGATCATGATACATGCTGATAAGGGCATCGTATCTGCCGTGATAAGCAGCGTGGAACAAAAGATCGGCAGAAAACGGCCCAAATGCACGAATACCTCTACGGCGCGCGGCGCGAACCGCGGGCGCGATGATCTTCTCCTCTTCGTCGCCGCATTCTTTCCCGTGAGGGTTTAAGGCGCACACAGCGATCCTGGGCCTTGGGATCTTCAGGCCCCGCCGCAGCATCGCGTCCGTCAGCGTCATTTTTTCGAGGATGGATCTCGCCGTCAGAAGGCCGCTGATCTTTTTGAGCGGAACGTGGATCGTTGCGAGCGTGACGTTAAGCCGGGGACTGACGAACATCATGGCAAAACGGCGGCTTCCCGCTTTTTGGGCCAGGAATTCCGTGTGTCCGATAAAATGCCGGTCAACGAGGCGCACAGCGGCTTTATTCACCGGCGCGGTGACAACCGCATCTACGATCTTTTGGCGGGCAAGGGTGGCCGCTTTCGCGATCGCGGCGAGCGCGAGCCGGCCATTCTCTTTATATAATTTTCCGATCTTGAAAGTTCCGGCACCCGAAACCGAAGGAGCGATATCCAGAAAATAAACATGTCCCGGACGAAGCGAACCCGGCGCGACGGAGGAAAGGGTTTGGGAAGGAAGAGAAAGTTTTGTTTTTTTACGAAGAATTTCAAAAACCTTTTTCGAGCCGATCAAAAGATAAGCGCAGCGGGAGCCGGGTCTTTCTTTTTTGAGAGCTTTCACGGCGATCTCGGGGCCGATCCCGCCGGGATCGCCCATGGTGATCGCAACAACCGGAGGGCGTTTTCGCAGAGCCGTTTTTACTCCATCCGCCATCCGCCAGCCTCCATCCTTTTTACTTTATGGAAATATAAGCCAACTTCTTAAGCTCTTCCATCCAGGCGCGAAAACGTTCGTTACTTTCCTGCTGGAAGAGATACCCGCCGATCTGGTCTTTAACCTCTTCAAAAGTCCTCGTCTTTTCGGGTTCTTTGGCTTCGATGCGGAAGATGTGGTAACCGATGGGCGTTTCCACAATGCCGGTCATTTGTCCGACCGGCGTATTGAAGATCACGTTATCGACCGATTCGATCATGGTACCGCGTTCGATCCAGTCCCCGAGGCCTTCCTGTTTCGCAAGACTGTCCTCCGAAAAATCCTTCACGATCTGATCGAAATTCCGGTAAAGCTTGATCTTTTGTTGCAAAAGCTCGATCCGCTGCTTCGCTTTTTCGTCCGTCAGCCCTTTGGAGCGGGCTTCTTCGCTTTTTTTGATCGTAAGAGAGCGGACCTTGATGCGCTCTTTCGCCTTGAACTTATCGGGATTATTCCTGAAGAAGTCCTCCACTTCCGTCGGAGAAACGACCACCCGGGATCGGACCTCGCGGTCCTGCAACTGACGGATCATGGCCTGTTTTTTAAGACGCTCTCGAAGCGCTTTTAAGGTAAGTCCTTCCCGCTCGAGCATCATCTCGAGATCTTCGGGCTTCTCGAGCCTGGATTTGAATTCCTCGAATTCCTTGTCGACTTCCTCGTCTTTGACCACGATTTCCTGGCGGACCGCCTCCTGATAGACCAGCTTATCTTCGATCATCTGGTTCAGGATCTTCTGGCGGACCTCATTAACGGCCTTGATCAGGGCTTCGCCACTGTATTCTTTTCTGTATTCCTCGTACACGGGCCTTAAAAAAGTATCGAGCTCCGCCTGGGTAATGACTTCATCGTTGACCACAGCCACCACGCGGTCCAAGAGCTCTTCTTCGGCGGCTTGAACAGGCGGCAAACATTTCGGCATTTCCAGAACGAATAACATGATGGAGATCAGCAAAAGACGTTTCATAGGGAAGCATTATACAATAACTAAGGTGAAAAAGGGACTCGTACCTCGGGACCCGTTTACAAAGATCGAGTCCCGAGTCCCGAGCTACTGCTTTTCTGCTCTTCGACCGCTTTTTTAAGCATTTTGCAGTAGAGATCGAACCCGACGGCCTGGATAAAGCCGCTTTGCTCGTGCCCGAGCAGGTTCCCGGTTCCGCGGATCTCAAGGTCTTCCATCGCGATCTTGAATCCCGAGCCGAGTTGCGTGAATTTTTCGATGGCGTGAAGCCGCTTCTGCGCGTCCTGGGTCATGACCCAGTTCTTCGGGATCAAAAAATAGGCGAAGGCCTGCCGTTTTTCCTTGAAACGCCCGACCCGTCCGCGCAGCTGGTAAAGATCGGCCAAGCCAAAGCAATCGGCCCGGTCCACGATCAAAGTATTCACGTTCGGGATATCAATGCCGGATTCCACGATGTTGGTCGAAATAAGGCAATCAATCTCCCCTTTAAGGAACTGTTTCATAACGCCCTCGAGCATCTCGACTTTCATCTGCCCGTGCATCACGCCGAACCGGACGGCGGGCAGAAGTTTCTTGAGTCTTTCATGGACCCGCTCGATGGATTGGACGCGGTTGTGGACAAAATAGACCTGCCCCTTGCGGACAAGTTCCCGTTCGATGGCCTGTTTGACGATATTCTCGTGATATTCCATCACAAAAGTTTCGATCGGCAACCGGTTTTCCGGCGGCGTATCGATCACCGACATATCCCGGACCCCCAGAAGCGCCATATGGAGCGTCCTCGGGATCGGCGTGGCGGTAAGCGTCAGAACGTCCACCTGCGTGCGCATTTGTTTGAGCTTTTCTTTATGGCGGACGCCGAAACGCTGTTCCTCATCAATGATCACAAGGCCGAGGTCCTTGAACTGGATGTCTTTGGAAAGGAGGCGGTGGGTCCCGATCACAATATCCATCGCACCCTCCCGGAGCGCTTTGACGATCGCTTTTTGCTCCCGCGGCGTTTGAAATCTTGAAAGAAGGCCGACCGACGCCGGAAAGTTTTTGGTGCGGTCTTTGAGTAAAATATAATGCTGTTCGGCCAGGATCGTGGTCGGCACCAGGAACGCGGCCTGCTTGCCTCCCATGACCGCTTTGAAGGCGGCCCGCATCGCGACTTCGGTTTTGCCGTAACCCACATCCCCGCAAAGCAGCCGGTCCATGGGCCCGTCGGATTCCATATCGCGTTTAACTTCCTCGATCGCGCGTTTTTGTCCCGGCGTTTCTTCGAACGGGAATTCCTCCTCGAATTCACGCTGCCACGGCGTGTCCTTGGGAAAAGCCAGGCCTTTCAGAAGACTGCGTTTGGCCTGGATCTGCAGCAGGTCTTGGGCGACTTTGTGAAGCGCCGTCCGCGTCCGGTGTTTGATCCGTTCCCATTCTTGGGTGTTGAGTTTGGTAAGTTTCGGAGAAACGCCGGAGCCGCCGATGTAGCGCTCGACGGGTTCTTCCATGGAAAGATAGAGGATCTCGCGGTCAGCATATTCGATCGCCATGCAGCGGGTGCGCACCTTTTGCATTTGGATGACTTTGGTGCCGAGAAAACGGCCGATGCCGTACTTGAGATGGACGACGAGATCGCCGCGTTCGAGGTCTTTCGTGCCGGCAACGGGCTCGAAAGTTTCGAGGCGTTCTTCCATGCGACGGAGTTTTTTGCGGAAAAGGTCGGAGACTTCGATCAGAAAGACTTCTTCAAAGACCGCGGTGCTTTCGCCGGAAGCGGGCGAGAAATCACGGATCTGGGCCAACGTGTCGCCGTGGAGCTGGATCCGGACTGGAAGGCGGTAAGTTACGGGATAAATATCGACTGTGCCGCCCCGCACGGCGAACTCCCCCGGCAAAGCGACATATTCTCTTTTCTGGTAATGAAGCTCTGCCAAAAGCGCTTCGAGCTCCCCGATCCCGATCTGGGTGTTGACTTTAAGCCGTTTGATCTCCACCCCGTTAGATCTCCTATTTCATAACTCGTCATGAACCATTTTAACTGCGCTAGTTGAAATGGTCACCGCCCCGTCAAAGATCTAACGGGGTCCGTAGAAAAGGTATTCTAACACAAAGATCGCGTCCTGATTTTCCAAGAAAGAGGACTGTTTGGCGGGATTATTTAAAGATAGAAGCAATGCGGGTTACGGCGGCTTCGATGTCCTTTTCGGAACACGCGTAGCTCATGCGGATGTGCTGGGCGCTACCGAAAGGTTCGCAAGGGATCACTGCGACATGAACTTCATCGAGAAGTTTCTTGGCGACTTCAAAACCGCTTAAACCGGTGCCGCTGATATCGGTGAAAAGATAGAACGCGCCGTTCGATTTGAAGGGCTTGAAAGACGGCACGGATTTTTTCAGCAGAGAAATAAAAAGATCGCGGCGCTTTTGGAACACTTCGCGCATTTTCCCGGCTTCCTGATCGCCTTGATCAAGCGCGACGACCGCTCCCGGCTGCGTAAAAGAAACAGGATTGGAGGTGGAATGGCTTTGGATGCTTTCCACGGCTTTCGCGAGCGTCTTTTCCGGGATCGCGGCGTATCCCAAGCGCCAGCCGGTCATCGCGTAGGCCTTGCTGTGGCCATTCACGATCACGGTGCGTTTGGCGATCTCGGGATCCAAAGACGCGATCGAAACATGCTTCAGGCCGTCAAAGATCAACTTTTCGTAGATCTCGTCGCTTAACACAAGCACTTGAGGATGTTTGCGGAGTACGGCGCAAAGCGCTAAAAGCTCCTCCTGGGTGTAGACCGCGCCCGTAGGATTCGAGGGTGAATTGAGGATCAGGATCTTCGACCTTGGCGTGATCGCTTTTTCGAGCGCGGGCGGTGTGATCTTAAAATTCGTTTTTTCATCCGTCGGGATAAAAACACTTGTCCCGCCGAGCACCGTGACCATCTCGGGGTAGCTCAGCCAATACGGGGAAGGGATCAGAACTTCGTCACCGGGATTAAGCAGCGCAAAAAGCACATTGAAGATCACATGTTTGGCGCCGCAGCCGACCACGATCTGGTCGGGCGCGAACTCAAGCCCTTGGTCCCTTTTGAGTTTGCGGCAAACAGCCTGGCGAAGCTCCAGCGTGCCGGGAACGGGAGTGTATTTGGTGTTCCCTTTTTTGAGGGATTCGATCGCCGCTTCCTTGATGAAAGCGGGCGTATCAAAATCAGGCTCGCCCGCGCTAAGAGAGATCACGTCGATCCCCTGCCCTTTCATGGCCTTCGCCTTGGCGGCGATCTCAAGCGTAACCGAGGGTTTTACGGCCAGGACTTTTTTTGAAAGTTCCATAAGGAAAGAACTCCTTACTTGTCGTCGCCTTTAAGGAATTTCCTGAGCTTGCCCAGGAAACCGCCTTTTTTCTCGGCATCTTTTTTCTCATCCGGTTTTGCCGGCGCGGATTCTTTTTTAACATCCGCGGACTTGGCGGATTCTTTCGCCGGATGTTTTTCGGCGGTTTTTTCGCCCGGCTTGGCTTCTTTCTTTTTCTTGGCCTTTTTGGCCGGGGCCTCAAAAACAACGGTCCACTCGAGGAGGGCCATCTGGGCGCCGTCACCGGCACGGTAGCCGAGACGAAGCACGCGCGTATAGCCGCCTTTGCGGTCCTTGAAAAGAGGCGCGATCTTCGTGATAAGAATGCGCGCGATCTCGGGATCCCGGACCTTAGAGATCAAAAGCCGGTGCGCATGAAGCCCGCCGCGCTTGGCGATCGTGACCATTTTATCCGCCAATGCGCTTGTTTCCTTGGCTTTGGCATGGGTCGTCTCGATGCGTTTTTTCAAGACGAGCGCCCGCACAAGATTTCTAAGCAGGGCCGTGCGGTGCGAACTTACGATTCCTAATGTCCTTCTGCGACGTTGATGGCGCATGGCACGATCCTTATGATTCGCTGGGGGCCGCGACCGCTGCGCCCTTGTTAGGTAAACGACCTTCGAGGGCCATCCCGAGATGGAGATTCATGCCGGTCAAGATGGCATTGATCTCGTTGAGGGATTTTTTCCCGAAATTCTTGTATTTAAGCATCTGGGCTTCGGTCTTCTGCACCAGGTCGCCGATCGTTTTGATATTGGCCGCTTCGAGACAATTGGCGCTTCGAACGGAAAGCTCCAGTTCGCTGATCGGCTTATTGATCATATCAAGAAACTCTTTGTCTTCGACCTCTTCTTCCTCTTCTTCTTCCGGCAATTCGCCGTAGTTGACGAAAACATCCAGGTGGCGCTGGAGGATGTTGGACGCGTAAAGAAGCGCTTCCTCCGGGCCCATGGCGCCGTTCGTCCAGATCTCGAGGATCAAGCGGTCGTAATCGGTGATCTGCCCGACGCGGGTGTCTTCCACGTAAAAATTCACCTTGGTCACGGGCGAAAAGATCGAATCCACGGTCACCACACCGATAGACGAATCTTCCTGCTTGTTGCGTTCAGCGGGAACATAACCGCGGCCGCGGCCCACTTCCATCTCCATTTTGAACGTCTGGGACTTGCTTAAATTGCAGATCACAAGCTCCGGGTTGACGATCTCGACGGTTTCGTCGGCCTGAATGTCGCCGGCCTTGACTGGGCCCTGTTTTTTGACGTCGATGTAGATCTTCTTGGGGCCTTTCCCGTGATAACGCAGAACGATCTTTTTCACGTTCATTACGATCTGAGCGCCGTCTTCGGCAACCCCTTCGACCGTGGAGAATTCATGGAGCATGCCGTCGATCTTGATGCTGGTCACGGCGGCCCCTTCGATCGAAGAGATCAGCACGCGGCGAAGCGCGTTGCCGATCGTGGTGCCATAACCCCGCTCGAAAGGTTCGGCAATGAACTTGCCATAATTAGGCGTCAGCGACCCTTGTTCCGCTTCGAGGCGCTTCGGCATTTCAAATGTTTTCCAACGAATACCCATTGTATTTTCTCCTCCAATGAACAGATTATTTAGGACGCTTTTGCATCCTAAATGATAGGCCGTTAGGCCGTCTGTGAATTGGACCCCGCACCCAGCTTGAAATAAGCCGAACGGAGTCCTTAAAACTTTATTTCAAAAAAACAATCTTCATTCCGCCCCCGCGCCGCTCTGGGTGCGGGGTAAATTCCGTCCGATACCTTATGCTGCAAATGCAGCATAAGGTATGACGTCATTTAGAATACAATTCCACGATCAGCGACTCTTCGACCGGCAAACCGGCTTCCGCTTTGGTCGGAAGTCTCATGACTTCGGCTGTCAGTTTCTCGCGATCGAGGGTCAACCACTCGGGAACATTCAGGTCTTTCCATTTCTCAAGACTTGCCTGCACCCGTTTGGCGGTCGCTTCTTTTTGCCTTAGGCCGATCTTTTGGCCCACTTTCACGATGTAGGACGGAACATCGACCTTTTTGCCGTCCACAGTGATATGCCCATGCCCGACCATCTGACGCGCTTCGCGGCGGGAAGACCCGAAAAGAAGACGGAAAACAACATTGTCCAGGCGCCGCTCCAGAAGCTGGATCAACATTTCGCCGGTCACGCCCTTCATACGCACCGCCCGCTTAAAGAATACACGGAACTGGCGTTCGCCAAGTCCATAGATCCTTTTCATTTTCTGTTTTTCGCGCAGCTGAACCCCGTAGTCGGAGAGTTTTTGCCGGGAAAGGCCATGCTGCCCGGGCGGCTTCCCTAAACGTTTGTCATATTTTTCATCAGTGACGCGACGGCCTTTGAGACCGAGATTGACGCCCTCGCGACGGTGCAACCGAATAACTGGACCGCGATACCTTCCCATAAATTAAACTCTCCTCTTTTTCGGCGGACGGCAACCGTTATGCGGCACCGGTGTGATATCGTGAATGGCGCTGATCACAAGACCCGCCGCTTGAAGCGCGCGAATGGCCGATTCCCGGCCCGCGCCGGGGCCCTTGATATAAACTTCCACTTCTTTCATGCCGTACTCCATGGCTTTTTTTGCGGCCTTCTCGGAAGCGATCTGGGCCGCGAAAGGCGTCGATTTTTTCGACCCCTTGAAACCCGCCGAACCGGAAGATTCCCAGCAGACGGCGTTGCCGCCGGCATCGGTAATGGTGATGATGGTGTTGTTAAAGCTCGCCGCGATGTGCGCAACGCCGCGGGCGATGTGTTTGATCTTTTTCTTTTTAGCCATATCGTTCCTTTATTGATTGATGATGACGGACTATTTAGGCGCGGGTGCGGCCCGATTGAGACCGCCCACGGTCTTCCGTTTCCCCTTGCGGGTGCGCGCGTTCGTATGCGTGCGCTGTCCCCGGCACGGAAGGCCTTTCAGATGCCTGGAACCCCGGTAGCAGCGAATATCCATCAAACGCTTGATGTTCGTCTGGATATCGCGGCGAAGGTCGCCTTCCACCTTCAGCGTGCGCTGGATGATCCCCGTAATGACGGAGACCTCGGCCTCGGTCAGATCCTTGGCCCGTTTGGCCAGGTCGACTTTAGCTTCGTTTAAAATTTTCTTGGAAAGCGTCTTGCCCACCCCATAAAGGTAGGTTAACGCCACATCGATTCTTTTTTCTCTCGGGATATCCACCCCAATGATACGCGGCATACTTTGGATCCTTTCTTAAAAGACCGACTAACCCTGTCGCTGTTTATGTTTCGGATTGCTGCAGATCACATAGACGTAGCCCTTACGGCGCACGATCTTGCAATTCTCACAGATCCTTCGTACCGAACTTCTGACTTTCATTTTTTCACCTCGAATGAATTATTTGACCCGGAACGTGATCCTTCCGCGGGTCAGGTCGTACGGAGAAAGCTCCATCTTGACCTTGTCGCCCGGAAGAATACGGATGTAGTGCATTCTCATTTTGCCGGAAATATGCGCCAGCACCTTGTGCCCGTTCTCAAGCTCAACGCGGAACATCGCGTTGGGCAAGGGCTCGATCACGGTCCCTTCTACTTCGATCGCATCTTCTTTTGGCATTGGTTAAAGAACCCCGTCGCTAGTTAAATTGATGAATCCACTTTCCGTAAAAGCAATCGTATCTTCATAATGGCTGGCGTTCTTGCGGTCTTTCGTGACCACGGTCCAGCCGTCCTCAAGCGTTTCCACGGCATAATGACCCGCCGTGACCATCGGCTCGATCGCGAGGACCAATCCCGGCTCGATCTTTGCGCCTCGACCCGCCTTTCCGTAATTGGGGACCTGAGGGTCCTCATGGAGCTGACGGCCGATCCCATGCCCCGCGTAATCGCGAACGACCTGAAAACCCCGCTTTTCAACATACTGCTGGATCGTCTCCGAAAGATCTCCGATCCTCCATCCCGTCTTATACGCCGCAAGGGCCCCGTCCAAGGACGCTTTTGCGGCATCGATCAGCGCCTGCTTTGCCGGGTCGGGCGTGCCGACCTGCCAGGTCCTCGCGGCATCCGCATAAAAACCTTTCCGTTTCACGCCGATATCAAAGCTTACGAGATCGCCTTTTTTTAATTGCCGCCCGTTCGGGATCCCGTGAACGACCGCTTCGTTGAGCGAGATGCAGGCCGTTTTCGGATAGCCGCGGTATCCCTTGAACGCCGGTTCTCCCCCGTTTTCCAGGATCACCTTTTCGGCCACGCTATCAAGCGCCGCTGTCGCCACCCCTTCGGCGATCATGGGGCACACGGCCGCGAATACTTTTTTGATGATCTCGCCCGCCTCTCCGATCAGCTGAATTTCACGTTTCGATTTCAGCTCGATCATCGGAGTTAACGGATCTTTTCAAAGAGCTTTTCCAGAACCTTCTGGACCGACTCGGCATCGCCTTCCGCCGGAATATTGTGCAACAACCCTTTTTTACGGTAATACTCGATCAAGGGCTTGGTCGATTCGTGATAGACCTTCAGCCGGTGACGGATCGTCTCGGGCTCATCATCCTTGCGAATGGTGAGCTTTTCGCCGTCCACATCGCAAACGCCGTCTTTCTTGGGCGGCATATTGCGGACATGATAGATCTTCCCGCATTTCGGGCATCCCCGGCGCCCCGAAAGGCGGTCCACGAGAATATCCTCCGAGGCATCAAAGTTGATCGCCGCCGCAAGCTGGATCTTTTCTTTAGCAAAGAACTTCCCGAGCGCTTCGGCCTGTCCGATCGTCCGCGGATAACCGTCGAGAATAAAACCTTTTGAGTTTTTAAGCCCGCGGATCTCTTCAAACATCATATCGTTGACGAGATCGTCAGAGACAAGTTCGCCGCGCGCGATCACATCTTTCGCAAGAGCCCCCAGCTTCGTACCCTCTTTGATATTTCGGCGCAAAATATCGCCGGCGGCAAGCTGCATCATGCCGCGTTTTTCACAGAGCATTTTCGCGTGGGTGCCTTTCCCCGCACCCGGAGGCCCCAAAAAAATAAGGTTCATCAGCGGCGCCCTTTGAGACGGCCGCGTTTGATGAAGCCGTCATAATGGCGCATGACCAGCTGCGATTCGACGGCCTTCATCACGTCCAGCACCACGCCGACAATGATAAGAAGCCCGGTCCCGCCAAAAAAGCTTGCGACAAGAAACGGCACGTTCAGAATATGCGGCGACGAAATGATCTTGGGAAAAAGCGCGATCAAAGCCAGGATGATAGCGCCGGCCGTCGCGATCCTTGTCATGAGATAATCCAGATATTCGGCAGTATTCTTGCCTGGGCGTATCCCGGGGATAAACCCGCCGTATTTTTGAAGGTTTTCGCTCACTTCGATCGGATTGAACGTGATCGCCGTATAAAAGAACGTAAAGAAAATAATAAGGAACGCGTCTAAAGCCATATAGCCGCCCGTTCCGTAACTGATCGCCTGCGCGATCTTGGTGAACGCTCCCGCGTTCGGGAAAAACCCCGCGATCGTGGCCGGAAAAAGAATGACCGACTGCGCAAAAATGATCGGGATCACGCCCGCCTGGTTCACCTTCAGCGGCAAGTAAGTGCTTTGCCCGCCGTAAGTCCGGTGGCCGCGGATCTGTTTGGCATATTGGACCGGGATCTTCCGCTGGCCTTGGATGATCAGGATCAGGAAGATCACCGCGCCCACGAAAAGCCCGCACATCACGACGAATTTCCACCAAGGAAGCTGCTGGCGCGAAGGATCGAGCGGTGAAAGCAGGACCCAGGTCTGGCGCAACGCTTCCGGCAACGCCTCGATGATGCCGGCCGTGATGATGATCGACATGCCGTTCCCAATGCCGTAATTGTCGATCTGTTCGCCAAGCCACATGATAAAGGCCGTGCCGGTGGTCATCGTAAGCATACACATCAGGCGAAAACCCCAGCCCGGATTCGGAACGATCACGGTGCCGCCAAAGGCCGCGGGATTTTCAAGCCAAAGAGCGATAAAAAAGGTCTGTAAAATACTCAGAACGATCGTCCCGTAGCGCGTGTACTGGATGATCTTCTTGCGGCCCTCCTCGCCCTCTTTGGCGAGTTTTTCCAAGGCCGGGATCACAACGGTTAAAAGCTGGAGGATGATCGATGCCGAGATGTAAGGCATGATCCCGAGCGCGAAGATCGTCGCTTTTTGAAGCGCGCCGCCGGTGAACATCCCCATGAAACCCAGGAGCGATCCGCCTGACATATGCTGCTGGAAAAAGCGGGCGAGCGCCACGCCGTCGATCCCCGGGGTCGGCACGTAGGTGCCAACGCGGTAAACGGCGATAATGCCGAGGGTAAAAAGGATCTTTTTACGCAGATCCGGGATCTTTAAGATATTTCCGAACGCTTGCAGCACCAGAACTCCGTTCTTTTTTTATTTTGTCAGCAGGACAGCTTGGCCGCCTTTGGCCTCGATCTTTGTCTTCGCGGAAGCGCTGAAGAGATGGGCTTTGACGGTCACGCCTTTTTTGGGTTCTCCGGAGCCTAAGACCTTGAGTCCGTCATGAAGCTCCTTGATGATATTCTTCGCAAGCAATATCTCGGGGGTAATCTCTTTATCCTCGAGCTTTGCTAGTGTTTGCAGATTCACGATCGCATAGATCTTTTTGAATGCGCTCCGGTTAAAGCCCCTTTTGGGAAGCCGGCGATAAAGAGGGTTCTGGCCGCCTTCAAAACCGGGATTCAAACGGAAACCCGAGCGAGCCCTTTGACCTTTATGGCCCTTGGTCGAGGTTTTCCCGTGCCCGGAACCGATCCCGCAACCTAACCGTTTCTTACGTTTTTTATAAGGAAATTTGGCTTTCATACTGTCTTTTCGCCTTCCACATCGTAACGCACTTTGCGATCCACAAGGGATGTTAAACCGTCGATCGCGGCTTTCAGAACATTGATCGAATTATCGCTGCCAAGGCTTTTGGTCAAGATATCCTTGATCCCGCAAGCTTCGCATGCGGCGCGGACCGAACCTCCGGCGATGATCCCCGTACCGGGAGCGGCCGGTTTCAGTAACACTTTCGCGGCGCCGTACCGCCCGATCACTTCATGAGGGATCGTTGTCCCTTTTAAGGTGATCGAAATGCTGTTCTTGCGTGCCGCCACGAGGGCCTTGCGGATCGCATCCGCGACCTCGTTGGCTTTTCCCTGGGCGTAACCGAGCTGGGAAGCGCCGTTGCCGACCACCACAAGAGCGCTAAAAGAAAAACGCTTGCCGCCTTTCACGACTTTGGCGCAGCGGTTGACCTGAATCACTTTTTCATAAGTCGTAGAGCCGTCGGCGGACACGGCCGGGGTCCTGGAGGACCTTGAAGAAGCCGCCGGTGCTTTGGATGCCGGCTTTTGCTGCGTATTCGGCCCTGCGTCTGTCTTTTGCATGCTGCTTGGGTTTCCTTTCAGCTTCTGTTTTAAAATTGTATGCCGTTTTTACGGATCGATTCTGCTAATGCTTTCACGCGACCGTGATAAAGATAGCCGCCGCGGTCAAAAGAAATCTTCTGAATGCCTTTTTTCTTGAGCTGATCGGCAAAAAGCTGCCCGAGGTGTTCGGAAACGGGAATCTTCCCTTTTTTGGAAGCCCCTTTCCCCGCGGTCTTCCCCAGCGATGAAAGCGACGCGAGCGTTTTTTGCGCGACATCGTCGATCGCTTGAACGAAAAGATTGTTCAGCGAACGGTGAACGACCACGCGGGGCCGTTCGGCGGTCCCGAGGATCTTTTTACGGATCCGCCGGTGCCTCTGGATCCTTCCCCATTCTTTATCATGACTCATAAATACGGCTCCTTCGTACCCGGTTAGCTGGCGGCTTTGCCCTGTTTGCGGCGCACATGTTCGCCGGCGTAACGGATACCTTTGCCCTTATAAGGCTCCGGTTTCATAAAACTCCGGATCTCGGCCGCGACTTGACCGACGCGCTGCTTGTCGGCGCCGCTGATCAGGATCGAGGTCGGTTTCGGGCACTTGATCTCGATATCTTTGCCGAATGTGTAATCGATCGGATGCGTGAACCCGAGCGAGATGCTAAGCAGATTGCCTTTCACGGCCGCCTTCATACCGACGCCCACGATCTCGAGTTCTTTGGAATAACCTTGCGTCACGCCGACAACCATATTCTGGATCAGACTGCGGGTCAGACCGTGAAGCGCTCGATCCGTACGGATATCCGTCGGCCGGGCGATCTTGACCTCGGATCCTTCCACTTTAACGGTGATCCTCGGATGAACGCTCATGTTGAGCGTTCCTTTAGGCCCTTGGACCTGAAGCGCGGTACCCTGAAGGGATACTTTGACCTTTTCAGGGATCGTAACTGGTTTTTTTCCTATACGCGACATAAGTTTTCCTTAAAGAGTTACCAGACCGTACAAAGGATCTCGCCGCCGACTTTGGCTTCGCGGGCCTGTTTTCCGGTCATCACGCCTTTGGGAGTTGAAAGGATCACCGCTCCAAAACCGCCAAGGATCTTCGGGATCTCCTCATAACCAACGTAACGGCGCAATCCGGGCGTCGAGATGCGTTTAAGCCCTTGGATCGCCGGCTTTTTGCCGCCGGGCAAATATTTCAGATGGATCCGGACGAAATTTTTATTACCGTCATTGTAGGGCTTCACATTCTCGATAAATCCTTCGTCCTTCAAGAGCTCCGCGATGCGGACCGTAAGCGCCGATGCCGGAGCCGTAAGTTTATCCTTGCGCGCTTTGGAGGCGTTGCGCACCGACGTTAAAAAA
>Ga0116153_10001693_pt1 | contig 19493 bp, 12 predicted proteins | sample AD_UKC028_MetaG_FD_89896 | JGI IMG/M metagenome (GOLD analysis project Ga0116153, IMG submission 89896) | Active sludge microbial communities of municipal wastewater-treating anaerobic digesters from USA - AD_UKC028_MetaG | ecosystem: Engineered > Bioreactor > Anaerobic > Digestate | place: USA...
ACTACGGCATCCCCATTCGCGGGTACTGAGCCGCCTACCCAGGTCGCGCCAGTGCCCCAATTACCGCTACCGGCCGATGTGATCGTTCCCATGCCCTACCCCCTCAACGGTTCCGTCAGCGCCTTCAACTCGGCCAGCAGCGGCGAGTGCGCCAGCACGTCGGCCTGCTGTTCGGCCGTCAGGCTGCCCAAGGCGGCCAGCACGTCACCGTAATGCGCCTTCATGTCGGCCAGGGCGGCCCGAAACTGCCGCTCCTTACCCGGCGTCAGCTTGATGCTCTTGCGCGGTTTGTCGGCGGCCATGACAGCCGTTGCTTTAGATGACGGCGCCATCTTCGGCTTCCACCTCCGGCGTCGTCTCTACCGGCAGCTCCAGGGCCGCCGCCAACGCCTCGACCTCGGCCTCGTTCGGCTGCCGGGCGAACGTCAGCGTGGTTTTGGCGCCGCTCGACAGCTCCACCAGCGCGCACCAGTCCGACTCGGTTTCATAAATGGTCATGATCCTCACGACAGCACCCCCCGGAAGTTAGCCGTCAGGTTGGCAGCGCCAACCGATGTCGCCAGCACCGCCGTCATCGTCTCCCCTCCCGTCAGCGTCACCGGCAGGCCGCTCGATGTCGCCGTGGTTCCGCTCGGCGCCCACGTCAGCACAGCCGATGCAACACCATTCTTGTTTAACGTCAGAGTCATTGCACCAGTCGGCCCGGTCACCACGACACCCGCCGCCGCCGTGATACTGCCGGCAGCAGCCACCCATGTGCACAGCGTCCCGTCCACCAGCGCCCCGGGCTCGTCCAGCGCGAACACCTGCGGCGTAGCTCCGGTTGCACCGGTCGGCCCAGTTGCTCCTGTTGCCCCCGTTTCTCCAGTTGCCCCGGTTGATAAATTAAGATACTCCATCAAAGTAGCAATAAGTGCTGTATGGCTAGCCACAGTAGAAGTTAATGAAGCTATTTGAGATGTCTTGGTATTTGCGTCCGCATTAAACAAAGCACTCAAATTAGATAGTGCTTTAGTTGTTGCTAATCCATTTAATTGAGCAATAACTCTAGCAAGATTGTCTTCAAGGGCGGACATTCTTGCTTTTAATGCATTAATTTCTAATTTAGTATTCATAAATTATAAATCCTAAACAACTATAAAAAATTTTGGGAAATCGGCAGTTAAATAAACCCCATAATTAGAATACTCAAATGATTTCCATTGTATCTTTAAATCTATAGCACCTAACATATTAACATCTGGTAATATAAAAGTCAAGTAATTTCCATCAGTTATGGTAAAATTATTTATTACATGAGTATCATTTATGATAAAATTCATATCATCGTAGAAACGTCCGTTTTCGCCAGCGTAAAGTGTTATCTCAGTTCCAACACTGCCAGAAGGCGGTGAGGCACTTTCCATGTAAGGCATATAATAAACTGGTATAGTTTCTGTCTGCCAAGAGTCTGTCATATCAACAGTTATATAATCCACTGCTGAAGATGGAGTAGCTATTGGAATATAAAAATTCCAGCAATCTTCATCATTAAATTCATAATTAGAGGAGTAGTTGTACAACGCCAAGTCTGGCTTAACAACATCTCTTGTTGTTATATTAAACGAATGAAAATTAGTATAGCAACCGTCTCCGTTTATATCTATAGGATTCGGGTTAAATATAATAACTTGTCCCCCTGGAGCTTTCCCAGGAACCATGGCAGTTACCATGCCTGTTGGGCAATTATACCACGTTAACATATCGTCACCGCGGCGCCAGAGCAACGTATACTCTTTGTGGAGATCTCCACCGCCTCCAAGGTAACTAGTATCTATTCCTATAACAACACCTTCTGGAGACGTTGTAGTTACATTCGCAGGCCAACCAGGACACGTAGCATAATCATCTCTTGATGTAATAATAGGATAAACTACAACTACATTATCCAGATTTTCAAGCCTAGTGGCTAAATTTGTGTAACTATTGGAAATTATATATCCAGAAATTTCAGGGTATTCAGTTCCACCTGTGGCATTTACTGTAGAAGCTTCAAACCAATATTCACTATAAATAGGAACACTATCAGCAATAGCGTAGCTGTCTCCAGTAACAACGCTACTGTGTATCCACCCTGTTATTCCTCCTTCAACTTCATCAGGATAAAGAACGGCCCTCTGTACAAATTCGCTCATGGAATGAATGTCACCAATAAAGTTATCATATACATCAACACGAGTAACAGTTACAGTAATCGCTCTATTTTCTTCAATTGTTATTGTAGCCCTACCATAAATACTAGGATCAATTCTTAAAGTAGCCTGTATAATAACTGTTGTAGTAGCAGGAATAATTCCTGAAGGACCATAATAAAGACCTGTATCGGCATCAATGAACCCCCCACCAGAAATAATAGTCCACTCTAAAGCTTTTTGACTTGTATTATAAACCGAAGCTGTAAATTGATATGTTGAATCCTCGCCGCCAGGTATGGTCACCGATGTCGGGTGGACAACAACCATCTTAGGTAAATCATATATTCGGCCTTTTATTAACATCTTATATCCTAAAAGTTGTATAGAGTGTTGGTTACATTATATGAGTAAACCGACACAAAGAAGTTGCTATGAACGCCTTGTCTAATTTTATCAGTAGTTGTTATACTAGATCCTTCAGCATCTGTAGCCATTTTAGAATAAAATACTTCGTTGCCAGCCACATATCGAGTCAATGAAATAAATCCATCTACGCGTAGTTTAGCAAAAGTATGAGTACTCAAATTAGTTGTTGGTGTTCTAGGAACAGCAATTGAAATTCCATCCAACGTGCCGCCGACTTCGTCAGCACCATTATGCCACGTTCCACAAGCATGCTTCCACATGTTTTCTGGCCAGGATGTTGTCACATTATATGTCCAATTTGTAGCATGTAGGTGATAACCAAAGAATCTGAGCTTGACATTATAATAGCAATCAGTTGTTTCGGCACTAATTGTTTGTCCAGAAGTAATTACTCCATAAAGGAAGATTGGTACATATGTTGCTTTACTATAAGTACCACCAAATAAAATTGGTGTTACTTTCAAAAACATCATTTTGGCAGGGCCAGTAAATGTCCAAATGTTTGTTGAAAATGTTGTTTCTTTCCCAACTGCCACAGTTAAAGAACCATTTGTTGCCGGCAGCGTTGCCGTTCTTGTGCTGCATGTTGGTCTGGCATCTACTTGAATTGCCTCATTCACTAGTTCAAACTTTAAATTACATGGATATGCTGATTTAGATAGTAAGTTTGGCGAATGTGACATATAATGTCTATTTTTAATTGCTTGGAATTTAAGTTGATATACTGGAAAATAATTTACAGTGCTTGTAGTTGCATCTCCTGTACCTTGTGTTACATAAGATGTTATTTCGTCAACTGTATTGGTTGTTGTTTCTGTTCCATTTGTTGTAGTACTTGTTCCTCCAACTACCGTATTTGTTGTAGAAGAAGTAGTAGTATTAACAGTACTGGCTAAAATTCCTGATGTTGACCAATACCGCAACGGCAAGCAAACAGCAGGACAGGCAACTAACCACATGCCGTGATAATAATGCATAAAATATGCAGGCTGCACGGGTGCAGTTAAATCAACAGAAGTTCTTTTTATGATTCCTGTTTGCTGTGAATACTGTGTTTCAACATTGATGTCTGTACCCGCCGGTTGTTCCGTATAAGGAAGATCGCTAAACAACCCAAACGTTGTATTTGTCCAATCAACTTTGCACAGGTCTCCTTCGCACTCCCATTCAACTATATTTCCTGGAGTGGAAGTATATGTCATTGGCGTCCCTTCTAACTTGTTGGTTATAGTTGTTGGAACCTCTCCAGGAATATACATACCCAAAGCACCGGTTATTTTAGGTCCAGCCACTTCTGGAAATACTTCAGGCAGTTCCGGTTCTGGTCTAAAATACAATGTCGTAGCATATAAATTACCGTCTTTATAACAAGTAAATTTAACGATATCATATGCATCAGAGGCCGGATCAAAGCCAGCACCCTGCGTACCTCTAAAGAATCCGCTTGTTGTATAATATACAAATGTTATTTTAGTACTAGACAAGAATGCCAGTGTTTCTGATTGATGAACATTTGTTGTAATTACATCTATAGTAGAACCAATACTTGAAAAATCGTGCTGTAAAAATTCTGCAGTTGGCGAAGTAATTGTTCCAGTTAGATTAATTGTAAGATAAACTCTAGAATACATGGGAATTTTATAAGATCTTGCCCACGCACTATATGTAGGATCGGAAGCAGGAAGCCCAAGTATGGTGTAATCATCGTGGGCAGTTACCCAAATAGGATAAGTCGCAGATGTGCCTGTTGGCATCGTTCGTTCTGTTATCGTTGTTTTATTTATGCGAACGGGCCAGGATTGCCGTATAGAAGAAACAGTAAACTCTGGTAATCCCTTATATGGGTCTGTTTTTTGAAACACAGTTTCAGCAACTGGTGTAGAAGTTGTTGCAATCCAAGCATTTTCTAGGCTATCGTAAGTGTATTCAACCTGTCTTTCTCTAACATAATATTTTGTATAATGCTTATATGTAAAAGGAATGCTAGAAGAAACAATTTGAAGAATAGCTTCGTCATAAATACTTGGATCTATTATAGAAGTTGCCCTAATTCTTATATACGGATTAGATGGTAAAACAGCAGGAGCAGTAATTGAAAGGGCTTCAGTTGTATACCCAGTAGGTGTATAAGAAATAGGATTAGTTAATTGTTCTAAGTAATTTTCTACTGTCCAAATAACATTTTGATTGCCAACGCCATAAACAGTAGCTGTATATGTTACTGTTTCGTTTAGTGCCGCTGTTTGTGTGCTTGGTAAAATTTTTACATAGATTGGATTGTTACTAACAACTATCGTTGTGTCACCATAACACCCAAGTTCCGCAGATGGAGAAATAGCATGTACATAATCAATACAATATATTTCTCCAGTAATTACAGTTGGAGCAGTATACGCTCCACTTGGAGTTACACTGCCTTGCCCAGTTATCTCCCAATTAAAATTCCAATTATCTGCCAGCAAGCCGTTTTCATATACATCAAATTCATAGGTTTCTCCAGGCGTTAACTGTAAAACTGAAGGAGAAATATCAACGAGAGGGCTACAACACTCCCCCTCATCTTCCACTATGTCTACATAAACATCTGAATAAACCTTTGGATCGGCAGAAGATATGGCTCTTACTATAACATTTTCTCCGCTTGGAGATGCAAGTGCAGTAAATAATCCAGCAGTATTTATAGTAGCTGTACCATCTGGACCAAAAACAGACCAAGTTACAGCCCCATTTGTAGAGTTTTCTACTATGGCAGTAAATTGAACGGTATTAAAGACCTCAACACACGGGTTTTTGGGTACAATGTTAACTCGTATTGGTTGCCCGGCACGGTCTTCAACATTTATAATAAGTGCCATATCCTACTCCTATATGCTAATCATTGATACTTGTCTAGCTTTATAGTAAAAAGATAAATCAAGTACATAGAAATTACCTGTGTGGTTAGAAGCAACCGCACAATCTCTCGTTAGTTTAACGTTAACAAGCTGATGATCAGAAAAAGTACCATTAATAGTATCGGTTATATAAAATTCAGAACCAGTGGGAACATAATAACCAACCGCATTAGCTGTGCTGGGTGGCGTTATAGTAATAGTCTTTGTAACTACGTTAGTATCATCAGTTACCAATTCGTTCTCTAAGCATAACAAGTATTCCATATCTAGCTTCAAACTAGACCCTACTTCATCTGTATCCATACAATAAGTTAAAACTGGGTAAATTGGTTGGCTGGTATCTAAATCTGTTGGTATTGTAAAATTAAGATAAAGACTTTGGTTAACCGTTGCAGAGTATTTGATACCAGGAGCACGTCCAATAAGTACCTGTAATGGTGCTTTAGTGAGGTCTGGATCAGATAAAACTATGATACTTTGTATTCTTCTAGCATCTGTATAAAATATCAAGCTTCTAAGAACAGCAATAATTTCGGCAACAGAGTTTCTTAAATCCCTAACCTCTGCTAGTAAAGCACCAAAATCTGTTGTAGACCCAAGATCATCAACTTCATTTGTTAATGTATCTAGTTCATCTTCTAGTTCTACTAATTTACCAATTAATAGGTCTAGTGTTTCTTTAACAGTATTTGATCGTTCTGGCATCGCCGAATGATAATAATATTCAGCATATGTACTATTAGCCGTAATATATGGACCTATGTACATTGCTTCTGAAGTAAGACCATCTATAACGGCATCAAGAGTACTTTCAACCTCTCCCAAAGGAAGTCCATTCAAAATTGGACGTACCCTGTCGTTTAAAGCTTCTATTATTGTATAGATATCAGATTTAACACCGTCCATAAATTTATTTAAATCTATAGAACTCCTCACACCACCATAAGGATTAGGAACAACAATTGTTGTCGGAGTTATGATTTGTAGTTTATTATCACTCATTTAGCACCTCAATTAAACTCAAAGAAGATATAATCAATAGTTGGCGTCCATCTGGTATCATTAGTATTTAATGCCGCAACTATAACAACCTCTCCATTTTGTACATCAAAAGGAATTCTATCCTTTCTATTATCTATAGTAGTACCTAAAAATAGTCGTCCATCAACACCTAAGTATAAGTTTCTTCTCCTCGTACGGCGTATTATATTGGCCGACGGGTTGGTAGACAACGAGCCATCTGCCCCAACGTAAATATCACTTTGAAACGTATATTTAGTAATGGCATTAGATGTTGTTGAATAAGTAAACGAACCCCTTGAGTCACAAAGTAGATTAGTTGTGTTTAATGTAACAATTAGGGCCCCATCTTCTGTAAAGTTGTTACCACTTGGAACGGTTTCTGTTGGATAAAGATCAATTACTTCTGTTTCAGTTATGTCTGTTTGTGGAAATGTAGTGGCATCAAAAATAACAGTACCACTAGGAGAATTAACAGCATACATATCAATATTATCTAGAAATACTGTTCCATTTGTTGATGTTTTTACCCCAAGCGGACTTCCAACAGCCAAATACCCTAAATTGTAATAAAGTGGCTTAGCAGTATACGTTTCTCCCAAATATTTTGCCTTATCTAGAATCTTTTCTCCATTGACGAAAAGATCAAACATTGTGGAATAACACACAACAGTAAAACAATTCCAACCATAAAGCTTTAATTTATATGCGGAATCAGTTATATATGGTAAAATATCTTTTGTAGTTGTTACTACATTGCCAGAGGAATCTGAATATTTGAACGAGTAGGTTTCGTTTAGAATAACTCTCCTGGTACCCATCGTTTGCATTCTAGATATCAAACTATAGTAACTAGTTGCATTAGTCGTTGGAATTGTTGGAGTAACCAAATCTCTATTAACAATATCCATCGTATCTTCTATATCAACTTCAATAAGTCGTCCATCAGAACGTATATATTCTGTGGGAATATCCATAAAATAATACGTATTAAGAGTCTTTTGATCTATTAACGATATTTCACTAGAGTTTAGTGTAACTATTTCTTCTTTTGCAGTCCTACTGATCTCAACAAGAGGTATTCTTTTCTTAGTAGATGTATCCCCTTTTGATACCAAAGAGATAGCAACTGTGTCGGTCTTAGCTCCAAAGTGCGCACAAAATTGTATAACTTGCGGGCAGTTGTCTGTTAGCCGAACTGTTGGCGCCAACTGCCTAGAAGCGTTAGCATCAATCCACGCATTAACCAAATTAACAACAACTGAGTTAGGGCACGAATAAGCTAGTTTGTCTGTCGCAGAAACTTTAACAGAAAGACCAGACGATCTGGCCCAGGTGGAAGGCAATCTACCAACTATTGCATCATCAAAATTTTCTGTAAAAACTTTCTTAACAGTAGAACCATATGGCAATTTAACAGAAGGCGGCGGGCGAAGGGTTTCTATGCTTCTGCAAAAACTGTCTTCTATATGAATAGTTGGTGTTGATCTTGGCGTATCTGTAAAATATGGAATTGTATCTTCTGGATCTTCCGTTATCTGCCATTCTTCTATACGAATATCTATAAGACCAGTAGCATTTATTGTTGGGTCTGTAATTAGCTGCTCAGATATTTCATCTGGAAAATCTTGTTGAGCTATTGTTGTATTGTCTACTTCTGGTTTTGGTTTCACCACCCCGCTGTCAGGAGAGGTATCCGGTTTAAGTCCGCGGTCTGGATCTTTGATTGGAGGCAATGGCGTGCTTGGGCTAGGTGGCTCCGGAGTTGGAGGCAACGGCACAAGGCCGCCGTATGGACCAACTCTTGGTTCTGATTGTCCACCGATTTCAGGTTGGACCTGTTCTCTGGTTACTCCATCAGGCATATAAACCCCTTAACTAAACAGTGAAGAATCTAGGTAGCAAGTTTCGTCATCTTCTGTCCAAATAAACACATTATACCCAGCAGGAACTTCAGAACGAGCAAACCTACCATCTGTGTCTGTAGAAAAATTAGGATTACCTACATCGATATAATAAAGTCTGGCACCAGCAACAGGCGTGCCGTCATCATCATATAAAATGTTACTGAATTCATCCACGCCTGAAACAGCTCTCCTTTGTTTAGCCAACAGGACATCGTCTTTTGGTATAAAAGAAGTTTTCAAATCTGGATGAACTACGAATACACTAGATTCACTTGGTACATTTGTAATGCTAAAAGCACCGTTGGCATCTGTGGTTTGATTAGCAGCAACAGTAGCATCCAATAAAAATACACTGGCGTTAGCAGCTACCTCATTCAAAGAGTTTCTAATGGCGTAACAGGCCGCATCCACGTATGTTTCGTTTGGGAGTGTGGCAGTTGTAGAAAATACAAAATCATCAAGAATAAGTCTATGTGTAGAAGAGCAATTGAATACCAAACGAATTCTATTATCACCAGCATGCCAAAAAGGTTCAAACTTTGGAATAGCATACTGCAAGAAAGGAGTTGTGCTATTGTTTACATATACATTTACATAGACATCCCAAACCTCTATCTTAATATAAATCCATGTACACGTTAATATACTTGTAGTTGTTTTATACGGGTAAACCTGTAAATAACCGTCTGGTGTTGCTTGTATCTTCAGCCGGTGTTCGCTGTCCATAGATCCCAAAGTGAATAGTGTAATTGGAGTATCACACGTGTCAACAGTAAAACACCCGTCTAAGGAACGAACCATCATCTTAAATTCAATTGACCACGCATCGTTCTGTGCCAAAGGCACAACATAGTCTGCACGCGGGTATGGCGCAACAACATCCACTCCCCCGTCTGTGCCTATTAGTAAGCCTGGCGTTAACACCAACGATTCATCAGGATATCCATTGGTCGTAACTTCGCAGCTTCCATACCAATTAAGTGGGACATACCCAGATGTATAAGTGTTAAAATTGTCTGTAAATGTAATAGTGCTCATAGACTTATAAACCTCTTTTATGTAGTCTCAATCCTTTTATCATAAAGGACTAAATATCTCTTACTTATTTCATCAATGGACGGAGTTTTAACAAGCAGCTTGCCCGTAGTTCTACCAGAGTCCATTATAATTGTAAAACCGTTTGGGTAACTTCCTGAAAGTATCTCTGATGGATATCCAAACAACAATCTGTCTTGGGCTAAAAATAGTCCAGAAGACAACCCAACTAAATATGCCATATAAGTATCTATATCTTCTGTTTCAACAGCAAGGACATAAAATCCTCTATTTATAGAAAATGTGGAACCGGTTATTTTATTTTTATCTAAATATCCAGAGTCACAGTAATCATCAAAGTCAATTTCTAAATATTGTGGAGTAGTTTTAATTAAATAAACCCTATAAAAATTTTCACCCACCTGTGTATATTTGTTAGGGCCCCTAAAACAATAGATACCAGCATTTAAAATTTTGTCAGCCTCTACTCCAACATCTAGGTAACTATAATTAATATCATAATTCCTAGTAATAAAAGCATTTTCGGCCAATAAAATTCTATCGTAACTAACTAATTCAATTGAATCTCCGTTTCTTACAGATTTCATATCCTTTGGATTTGTTGGTGGAAGCTGACCGTATCGGCCACGGTTAACCTTATAATAGAAGAATCTGACACCTGTTTCTGGTGGTTCTTTAACCGATGCTCCAAATTTAACTGAATTACAAGCTACACCAAGCTGGCTGTTATCAAAAGCCAGCGGTTTAGTAACTAAAACATTTTGCCTATAATACCTTTTATTAAAAAACTCAATCAAAAAGAATGTAAAAAAATAATCAAAATAAACAACAGAATTAGAAAACGACATCGTATTATTTGTGGCTTTGATTATCTCTATCCTTAATGTATCAACATCATTTCCTATAAAACACTCTGTTATTTGGCCATAAAAATAATTATCTACGGTTGTTGTAAATTCTTGCACTGTAGCAGAGTTCTTATAGCTAACTTTTATTTTATCTATATAAGGATTGATATGGTCCATGTATAGACGAATTGAACTAACATACTGTTCAGGTATTTCTATATCAACAACAAGTGTAATTGATTTCTTTTCTGGTGATCTTACAATTAATTTGTAGTAATTGTATACATCCAAAAATAGATTTTTTATCTCTGAACCTAGCTCAACAAAGGAATACATGCTGGGGTTATCTTTAACATACATGCTAACATCTTCATCTTTGACTATATTCTCAAGCGGAATCCGATATCCTTTCTTTGTTTCATTAATTTGAATTGTTCCTTCACCTTTATTAATTCTGGCGGAAGTTTCAGCTTGATTTATATAGTGATATCCATGAGTAGGAAGAATAAATATATTAGATGTTTTATTAAATAAAACAGAATTCATAGAATCAACAAGCTCAGAAATTTCTCTGAGATAATAGCTTATTCTACTACGTTTAAATTCTACAAGTTTAGAAAGAGACGCGCTAAGAGACAACACGCCACTATAAGCATTAACTAAATTAGATTGAACTTCATTTATATATGTATTGTAATTATTAGTACTAAAGTTAGAATAATCCCTTATCTCAGCTAATAAGGAATTATCAGACGAATAGATGGAATAATTAAGTTCTGGAAAATTAATAGTCGGTATGGTCATAATTATACCCTAACGTAAATTGTATACCCAAATAATATTGGTGAGAAATAATTACTGAAATTTCTTAGCATTTTGGCATCTGCTTCTGGTAAATTGGTGCTTAAGAGCTGTTTCAATTTATTGGCATCCTTAGCTAGTTCAATTTTATAAATCAAAGAGCCGCTTTCTCGTAGATATAATTCGCCCGAATAATGATTGAAATCCCATGGTTTAAATATGTTAGCTTCAACTTCAGAGCTTGAAACATACGGAAAATCATAAATAATTGGTAATTCATACATATCGGCTTCATCAGAAAATTGTGCTCTTATCATTAGTATGTTATTAATAGTTATCTCTGGAGAAGCCACCTTCTTTTTAATACCAAGTCTTATGTACTTCATAAAAGACGGGTATATGGGAATAAATGCTGCTAAATAGTTTTGGTCATAAACAGAATAAATATTATGATTAATTAGTGTTAAAAGATCAGAAGGAATGTCTAAATAATTAACACCATCTAGAGAATATTTAATATGCGTAATTTCATCAATATATTGGTAACCACCAAACTCCAAATCTACATAAAGAAAATTAACAATACTGTCTTCATTGGTTTTAATAAGATATTCAACAGTTAGGTCTTGGTCCGGCCTAAAATATGAACCGTCGACGCGGCGCAGCGAAGACGTAATCTGCTCAATGGTTGTTTCTAAATAATACATGCCGGTTATTTTTTTACACAAAAAGCCTAAATTCCTATCTACAAAGAACTTAGTATCAATAACATCCTTTTCCATATTCTGAAATGTTTCTTTAATCATTGAAGACGTAGAAAATCTTGCTTTTTTATAATCATCCATAAAATCGTATGCCAGAAATTTTACACCACGATAGCCATAGATTTCATTGGCATCAGCAACAACTAAATTAAGATTATTACAGAACTTATTCAAACAATCACAAAGGATCTTAAAGTCTTGAGAAACCCTGTCTACATAAATACGCATATTGCCGGTGTGAATAGGATATTTAGAATAAATATATTCAGGATATGTAAGCGGCTTCGCTATATTAAGAACATCGTCTGACAAAACATTGGTAAGAATTTCAAATGTGTTGTTGCGCAAGTAAGTATTACTGGTAGAAGATAGAACCTCATCTTCTTTCTGTTTTACTTTTTCCTGTATTATTGAATAATTAAGTAAAATCTTAGTATCCATTTATTCTTTCTCCCACCTGTCGAAGATACCAACGTCTACCTTATTAGGAAATCCTGGACAAATAACAGTAAATGCTTTTTCCATTTCTTCTTTAATGATGTGCCTAACAATTTCAGCGTCTTTTTCTGCCACTTCATAAACTATTTCATCATGAACATAAAGAACAGGATGAGCATCTAATCCTTCTTTTAGTATCCTTTCTCTAACGCCAATTATAGCCAGCTTCATCATAATTGCTGAATTCCCTTGAACCGGGGTGTTCTTAGCTCGCCTTTTTAAAGAACCAAGTACAATCCTATACTCTTCACTATCTTTTTCTTTCTTACGTAACTCTTTAATTTTACTTGTTAGATATCTTTTCTTTCCTAAAGCAAATGTAATATATCCTCTATCAATGCATGACTTTGCATACTTTTCCATGTTAAAAGACATAGTAGGATAGCTACTGCGATACATGTTTAGGTATTTCCTGGCTTCATCTAATGAAACAATAATACCAAGCTCTAAAAGCTGATAACGTACAACGTCAGGCCCACCCCCATAGTTAGATGCCAAAACAATAACCTTAGCTATAGCCCGTTCTACGCTCTTCTTATCTATTTCATCATAAGGTTTATTAAACATCATGCTGGCGGTAACACGGTACACATCTAAACCGTCTTCGTAGCATTTACGTAGCATTGGTTCATTAAACACGTGTGCCGCAACCCGAACCTCTTGTTGCGAATAATCCCCAGAAACAAATTTATACCCAGGCGCAGGAATAAAGCAATCTCTAAATTTTGCAACACCGGTATCTAGCATAAACCCCTGATTCGGAATCTGTTGTAAATTTGGAGAAGATGCGCTGTTAGAAACACAGATGCCATTAACTATAAAATTATGCGTATCTTCAACTTCAAGGTCATATACGTCTACTGCAACATTAATATTTTCAATACATAAAACTCTATGGTTATTTGCAGGTTTCTCAAACGTGTTTTTAATAACACGCCAACGCCTGCTCCCTATTCCAAATTTAGCAAGTACTTTATCTTGTTGGCCTGGGGATTTTTTTAATTCTTTAAGGCATTCGACATAAAATTCATTATCTATTCTACGGCCGTTTTTAGTAAAATTATTTCTAATATCTTTCCAATTTATTTTATTAATCTTTAAATATTTTTGGCATGTTTCATAATCTATACCATAAATATCTCTAAAAGCCGTGGGTTTACCACAGTTCTGCCAAAGAACATTTTCCATCCACTCTTTAGTTAACCCAAGCCAATTATGGGATTTACAGCCACTTGCAGGAGTTGCCTTATGTCGATTGGCAGCTAATATTGCTCCTAAGTATTTACGTCGCTCCTCAGTCATAGAGGCTTTGGCATGATAGCTTTTATGGTAAGAATCTGGCAACGCCTCTAAATTAGAAACCGTATTATTTTTCTTATTTTCATCCTTATGATGAACATTATAGTTTGTTGGCCCAAATAATGTTTGATAAATAAACCTATGCTCTAGTTTAGGGTCTTTACATCCTGTAATTTGCAAGGTGCAATATCCGTCCCTATTCTCCGAACGCCCTAAACTGAGTGTTCTAGTATTTTTCTTCAAAAGCCGTGCCTCTACATATTCCCCACTAGTTAGGCGGACTTTGTGTTCCGGAGTTAAGTCTAAATATCCCTGCTTTTTAGCTCTTCCAAAACTCCTCCAATGCAGCCTAATAACTTCCTTATTTCCAGTTTTACCTACCCATTTTACTTTCTTTAGTGTTAATTTCAGGTTATCATCGTATGTGTAAACAAGGTCCCCTGGTTTAATTTCCTCTATCGGAATGCCGTCTGGGTGCAAAGAAACATCACGCACACACTCAACCTTACTGCCAGCAGCTATGCACATGCGGCCCGTTTGCGAAGCACCTAGCTGATTAAATTGAGCATAGATTCTTCCTGTCTTCTTATTAACTGTTTCTATCATACTTTTACCAAAAGATGTTAGAAACTTGTCCTTTTCCCTGTGTTCCAACAACAATTTAACCAATTCGTCAGATTGTTTCTCCAGCAAAGACCGGTGTGATGTATCATTAATATCCATGCCCATTTCAAGCAATGCCTTTAACATTTGAGGCGGACTGCTAACATTAACTGTGGGCGCATCGTCCCAAAGGGCTTTTTGCTTCAAATTCTTATTAAGAATCTTAAGCATTTTATTTTGGATTAAATACTTTTCTTCTTCTACTGCATTTATTATCTTATTCCACTTATCCACATCCATTAAAATGCCAGTTAGCTCAACATCCACCATGGCTGGTATTAAATCAAACTCTAGTTTTGCAGCCTGAGCCAGTTCCTGTTCATATAGTTTTCTTCTCTGATCAAGATACAGATAAACGGGGTAATAAACATCGGACGCCGCATATTTGACCAAATCTTCTCTCTCTGTTGGATCTCCTTTATAGCCTATAAATTCCTTAGTAATGTCTTTGTCAAGATCAATGTTAAAATATTTTTTAATCATGGCTTTAAGACTAACAAGGTTTTTGGCAACCGATCCGCTCATGTGCCCACATAAAAGAACCAGTTCAGCTAGCTTTGTATCAAATATCCTTACAATATCCATATCATAATGATACTTTAGCATCTTGTAATCAAAGATTGCGTTTTGTAAAACTTTAACCTTGCTTGGATCAAGTAGTAGGTCTTTAAATATCCTTGGGTCTACCTTCGCTACATTAATAACAAAAGCATTATTTGGATTGCCTAATTGAAGAAGCAGAACATTGTCGTATTTTGGGTCTAACCCAGTTGTTTCTGTATCAACAGCAATTATCTGTTCTTTCTCTAAAACAGATAAAGCCATCTTAGCCTGGGCATTTGTTTGTACAACATTATACCTAATAAAGCCCTCTGTTTCTGGTGATTTTATTTCTGGAAACATTTTTATCCTAAGTACTCCGAGATAACATTTTGCTTATTAACTGTTATGCTATTTAGATCAATTTGATAAACAAATCGACGATAAATATATGCATCACTAAAATTTTTGTTATTTAATAGTTCTACAATTTTAGTTCTTATAAGATTTATATTCACTAATCTAAGTCCAAGTTCATACCTAATCTTATCTACTTGATCATTATATCTAGCTGCGTTATAATTTAATACCATGCTATTTAGAATCTTATCTAGGTTAAAGTCTGGAATGTATTGTATATCATATGTTTCTTGTTTTATTGTAAACAACAAATATTTAACAGGCATGGCCGCCCAAACAGGAATATTAACGTAATCTATAACAGGATACCTAACAGTTGAGACATCATAAAAATTTACACCATCAATTGATCCTTCTATTCCTTCAATTATAAACGGGTCGGCACCAAAATTTGAAACCTGTATAGTATCAACTGTTGTTGGGGCGCCCAAACTAAATTTAAATCTTTTAACAAAACCATAATCTGTACTATAATTTATTTTAATGGTATGCTCTCTTCTCTCAAAGAACCAGTCTAAGTTATAGGATAAATCTGGGAGTTTAGATATTATTTTAAAGTACAGGTCTGTAGCTTCATCATAGTCATTATAAATTGGTTGATATTGAGTAATGTCAAAAATTATTTTCCATTCGCCGTAGTACACACCATCAGCAGAGGCCCTGTATCTTAGGTAGTCCTCATATTTTTCTATTTGTAGAAAATACACAAATGTTTCTCTTGGAACTATTGAAAAATCCTTAAACAAGAAGCTGTATTGAGGAGCCTCACCAGTAAAAGATATATCAAATCCTTGCCCGGCAGCCCTGTTATAAAGAATAGATCCAGCGTAAGTAACAGCCCTTAAAGGAAACACAGAATTTAAAGATAATTTAGAAACATTGGTTTCTGTCCCTTCTCGTGTTGGAACACGTAAATACCTATACCTGTTTATAGCAGAGGGGTCGTTATAATCTACCATTGGTAGCGGCAAAGAAGTTTCTAGCGGCGATGGAATGATTAAATTTCTAACAGACAATAATTTATTATAATTATCCGAAATTTGTTCCAATAGAACATCATATTCATCCGATATTTCTTGTAAAGATGTATTACCATTTAGTAGAAAATTATTAATGAAATCTAGATTAATATCTATCCTAGATATCATCTCATCTAACAGATATGAACTAAACTTTCTTTCATCGTGGTAAGGATGTTCAATATCAATAGGAACAAAATTATTTGTTGTTGACTTGCTTAACTTCTGAAAAGCATTATTATAGTCATCCTCAGAAATAAGTTCGCCAAGATACCTTTTTCTATTCAAAAGTAACTTAATAAGCTCATTTTGTTTAGTTAATAAGTCATTAACAAATAATGTATAAAGCGACATTTACTGCCCCCCAAGTTTCAGATATTCATCAAAACAAAGTATCTTATCGTACTTATAAAAACTTTTGCAAATTATTTGGGCACCATTATATTTTTTACCTTCATAAACTACAGTTTCTGGTATTTCATTGCCCGTTACTTCACAAATTTTATCGGTGTGAGCCAATGCCCAGTACGGTAAAATTGGACTTTCAAATTTATACCCACCAGAATCAATACTTTTAGTCCATTGCTGATCTAGACTATACGCGTATCTAAATACACCAAACTGAACAGCACATCTTTTTAGGGCATCACTTACGGCAGATTTATAACTAGACATTATAATTTCTTTAGTAGTTTTATCTCTATCTGGTTGGCTATCTTCGCCAACTTCTTCGCGTATAACCCCGAAAATAGATAATGCACCAATAACAGAAGCTATCTTGTTGTTGGATGTCACGCCAGTGTCTATTTCCCTTACAGTAAATTGCCAATTCTCTGGGCCAACAACCGAATCTAGCCGGTCTTGTACATCCCTAGCATCAATAAACGCCACCATTAGTGCCTTATCTCTATTCTTGCTAATTGTTTGTGGCTTAAATTTAATAGCTCGAATACTAAACGGCTCTTCTAACTTCTTCCTAAGTTCAACCCAATCCATGTTATCTCCTTATACAACTCGATACCAGAGTGTTATTTTCCCGCCATAAGTTTGATAAGAATCATACGCAACACTTGATAGTGTTGCATATATATTAGATATGGTTTCTTGTAATTCATCGTTAATTTCAAGAGTAATTTCTGAATATATTGGAATACCACCTAAAATTCCCAAACCAGATAGATCTGAGTGAATGGTAATTCCTGTTTTAATTGTACCTATTCTATCTTCATAATAACCTTCCGAAGTATCTGGTAGTAAAACAAACAAAACTTTTTTACCTATAGAGTATTCTATCGTTGTTGGATTTTGTGGCCGGCCGAGAATAACCGGATGTGGATAGAATAGACCCTCTGTAAAATACGCCCCCTCTTCTTCCCAATATTCATTAAAGGTGTCTTCAGTAGTAAAAGTTTTACTAATATATAGTTTAGTACCATGGTACAAATTTAAGGAATCTGTTCTAACCATCGTTGCAAAACTTCCAGCAGCAGAATGCTTATTTACCTTAATCATTATATCATCCGGTGTAAAGAATGTCAATAGCTGCTCAGGAATAAATAAGAAAAAGTTTGTCATTGCTGGCAACATATCCCCATCTAGTGGCTGTAAATCCCAATAGTATTTACTTTCTCTTGTAGCATCTATTGCATCTTCTAAGTATTCCTCTGCAAGACCTCCGCCCAACTGTCTCATATCCTTTACATTATCCTCAATAGCTACTGGCGGATCTGTACTATTATGTACTAATGATATACCAAGTATAAGTACAGATCCAGAAAAATTTGGAGAAGCAATGGTGCTTAATTGAGATTTAAAAAAAGAGTAAGACAAGAATCCATATGAATCTAATAACTCAGAAATATATGGATCATTAGGAAATGTTTCTGTTAAATAAAAATCTTGCACGCCCGCCCGATTACCAACTTCAAAAATTGCCTGGTGTATCTTCTCGCCGTCTTCAGAGTTTTTTCTTAGATACGTTACAACATATTTATCCAATAAATATGTGTTTGACATTGTTGCATCATTTTCAACTGGCCTATAAACAGGATTAAAATTCAAATAGTTTTCTTCGGAAAATATAAGTTTTGGTTTATCTAAAACAACGTGTTCTTGTCTAATATAATACGAAAGATTAAACACCGATTTAGGTGATTTTAAATCATCTGTATTAATTTCTACTGCCCCAGAATATGGATCGATAGATTTAATAGGCAGCCGACGATTTAAATCAGTATCTATAATTGGATATTCTAAAAACGTATAGTAAACTGGAAAACTAGATAAAAACAGTACATTATTATCATCCATTGAAATGTCTTTTTCTACTATAAAATTCATCCCTACAACAGAACTACTTATAAAGTGTGGGTAAAAATCTTCACTTAAATAATTTTGTCTAGTAGAAAATACCGTGTCAGAAGCTTCATTCAGGTAAGCAAAGTGTCTAGCACACATCCACCACTGCTGTCTTGACGAGGCGTTAAATTGAAAATAAATTAGATTAGCATAATCATATGAAATATAATAATATCCAGGAGAAGTATATAGTCTAATATGATCATCAGCTATGTCTACATAATATTCATTTGATCTCATAGCTGCCCCGGCTTCGCGCTCACGTAGCACCTTGTTAGCAGTTAAAAGTTCTCTAAATCCATAGTTGATTACTCCTGGAATATTGGGATCAGAGTGAACTCTTACTTCTTTTACAAAAACAACAAAGTAATATTTAGATTTATTGTTTACTAAATTATGGTAGATATAAATTTTACCATTTATGTTTCTCACTTCATAGTTGCTTCTATCAATTACGTTCCCGGCATTGTCTGTTATAACAGCACTTTGGGCATAACGATCTATGCCGCCCAGAATTTCGTGATAAAAGTAATATGGTTTGTCTATACGATATACATTAGTTATAAAAAACGGATAAAAGATAATATCGTAATATCCATCCTCTGGCACTTCAATAAAATCCCATCTTCTTGTTAATGGAATGGGTGCTTTTTTCAAAGCGATATTGCTTGAAGTCGTAGTTCCTAGATTTGAAAATTTGGCCAAAGTGGCGCAATTTTCATGCGTTTCACCAGAGAGATAACAACGATTAAAATCTGTCATTGTATACATTATACAACCACCTGTTTAAATTCAATTGCAGCATA
>Ga0116153_10001700_pt1 | contig 19441 bp, 16 predicted proteins | sample AD_UKC028_MetaG_FD_89896 | JGI IMG/M metagenome (GOLD analysis project Ga0116153, IMG submission 89896) | Active sludge microbial communities of municipal wastewater-treating anaerobic digesters from USA - AD_UKC028_MetaG | ecosystem: Engineered > Bioreactor > Anaerobic > Digestate | place: USA...
CCCTGTTTCCGGCGTCAGACAACCGGATCCGAGGATTTCGCAGCCTTTATCCGATCCGGCCGCAAAAACCGGCAAGCCCTCCGGTATGCCCGTTTCGGCAGATGCTTTTTTTGTAATCTTGCCCAAAATTTCAGAAGGTTTGACAAGGGCCGGCAGTTTCTCTTTTTCCACCTTGAAAATCAGCCACTTGAAATCATACTTCCCCGCCCATTGATAGGTTTTGTTGTTAAACGGCAGATAACCGACATTGTTGCCCGTGGAATCGACGAATTCTCCGGTCAGCCGGTGCGTAAAAAATCCGGACAGGACCAGATACTTGTACGTCTTTTCCCAGATATCCGGCTGCTGTTGACAAATCCAGTTCGCCTCGCATTCCTGAATGACGCCTTCCAGCGTGTCCAGCAGATTGACCGTTTTCAGCACAGGCCTCAGCGCACCGGGCATGATCTGCCGCGAATCGGCTTTTCTCTGGTCCAGCCAGATAATCGCCGGCCGCAAGGCCTTACCGTCCTTGTCCACGTTGATCATCGTGGCCCGTTGCGTTGTCAGCGTCACACCCTTGATATTTTTTTTAAGATGTTCCTGTTTTTGTAGAAGTTGACTGGTTGTTTTGCAGAACACTTCCCAATAATAATCGGGCTGCTGCTCCGCCCAGCCGGGATTTTCGGAAAAATAGGGTTGTATAGGCGTTTTAACGATATGCAGTATGTTGCCATCCATATCGACAAGAGAAGCTCTGATCGATTGTGTACCGGCATCCACGGAAAGAATGAGTTCCTTCGATTTATTATTTTCCTGTGACATAGGCACCTCGCTTTGTTCTTGTATAGTGTTAGAATTATTTATCTCCGTTGATCAAATAAGCGGCACGATATTGGCCTGCGATCTCTTGATCTTGGCCGTAATAAGAAGCCTGGCGGAATGAATGAAATTGACCTGCGCCAGCTTGAGCGGGTGTATTCCCATATGTTTACAAAGGCCATACGTGGTCAATGCCAGATTGTTGCAGCCGGAGCTCATCGTGACATTGCGCCTGCCCAAACGGTTTTGCAGCGTAACGCCATAATCCTGGATGGCGCAACTTCCCGCTATGTGAACCTTTCCGTTAATGCGATTCACCTCGCCCACGTCAATGCCTTTGCCCATCAGAATCGTAAAACCGCCCTTCCCGCCATGATCGCGATAAATCATTTCAACAACAGTTTCGGTATTGCATCTGCATCCTTCCTTGCAGCATCGTTCCTTTCCCCGGAGGAAAACAACATCCGGAGGATAATCATCCAGCAGGTCGCAGGTAAGTTTTTTTTGACGGGAATCAAAAAGTTCTTTGTTGACGATATCAATCTGTTGGATGTCGCCTTGACCGATGCCGGTGGCGCCGGCCAGATCCAGATGTTTGACATCCTGTATGGCAAATCCCATGATGGCTGAACCAACAACATCCGTGGCCAATGGATCGGGGCCGCCAATCAGTACATCCATGGGGACCACACATTTGGAAGCGTTATAGGTTGTGGGATAGTGGCCGTGGGTCGTGGCAATCAAACCGTCTATCAGGGCAAAATCCGGACGCACAACACGGTAGATATCCGCAAATTTTTGATGAAGACGGTAATTGTGATCCGCAATCCGGCTTTGCTGATGCACAAGCCCGAACTGATTTTTGATAGACAAAGTAACCTGTGACATGGAATGGGTTTTGAGTTTGGGCAACGAAAGATAAAAATTTTCCTCGCGCTTTTCGATCAGCCTTTCAAAGGCAAACTGGGAGATATCAATGAATTCCTCCAATCCCTGCAAGAATATCGGGACAGACTCTGTTTCATCAAGATATACCGGAATGGCGCCGTTTTCCTTGCAGATACGCTGATACCCGATGGCATGAAAAACCAAACGTGTGAAGTTGGCCTGAGTGCAGTTCTCAATGACATAAATATTATTGGCACCGCATTTTTGAAAATAAAGTATGGTCTCACGCAATACTTCCGGATCGGTATATACATAGGGTTCCAGACCTACAGCATTGACCTTGATGTAAACGTCCCGGCTGGAACGCAGCATTTTAGAACCACCGCCAAAGTGATCAAAGATTTTGCTTACCGCCCCGGCAATGCCCGGCTTGGTATCGGCCAGAACGACCTGAACCTTTCCTTGTGTACTGGACTTCTCGCTGCTCATGCATCCTCCCTGTCACCATGATAGAACCGTAAGGAAATCTTTTCCAAACGGATGTTTAATCCAGCCCGAGTTGACCGCCCGGATTCATGATATTATTCGGATCGAAATGCTTCTTTAAAGTGCGCAGGACTTCCATCTGTTCTTTCCCCAGATGCTTCTCCATCCAGGGACCGATCATCCGCCCTACGCCGTGGTGATGACTCAGGGAACCGCCGTGTTTCTGAATGCTGTCGATGATGCCGCGTTGGAATTTACGAAACTCTTCGGGATCATCCATTTTGATAATGAAGATGAAATAAAGATTTGTCCCCTGGGGATAAAAGTGAGAGGCATGCGTCATACACATCGTCTCCGGCCTGCTTTTGATATAAGCGCGCACGCCATCATGAAGACGGTGCAGATTATCCCATGTGACCGCGGCCTCCAGCGTATCGATTAAAATTCCGTAGTCTTCCAGATCCTCGCGCATATACGGTTCTGTGTAACGGGTCTTTTCCCATTTCTTCACAGCGTAACCACCCAACGAAATCGCCCCATGTTTGTTTGCGATGCTTTTAATTTTGCTCTTCACCAGACCTGTGTAATCCCGGTCGCCTTCCACATTGCCCATACAAAGGCAGCGCTGCATGGGCTTGAATCCCTTCATCACAAGAAACTTATCGGCAATGTCAGGCATGCCGTAGAGCTTTAATCCCCTGTCGGTTTCCTCCGGATCGGAAATACGGTAAATGGCCGGTTTTCCGAATTCCGATTGCATGATTTCGCGGCTCGCGTTTACTGCCGCTTCCCACGTTGGATACATAAAACTGAAGCGCGCGCGGTTTTCCGGCATGTAACGAAATATTTTCATGGTGACTTCGACCAGAATGCCAAACGCGCCTTCGGAACCTTTCATGATGTCGTTTATTTTGGGACCGGTAGCGGTGGCCGGAAAATCGAGTGTTTTAAAAGTTCCCACCGGCGTGACGTATTCCTGACTGAACACAATATCGTATGCATCGCCGTAGTATGTGGAAGCCTGGCCTGAACCCAGCGTTACAATCCAGCCGCCGACAGTCGAATATTCGAAAGACTGCGGAAAATGACCGCACGTATATCGCAGTTTGGAACCGAATTTCTCCGGAGCTTTGTTCAGAGCCTCTTCATAAGCAGGCCCGAGCATTCCCGGCTGAACGCGCGCGGTCTGATTAAGTTCATTGACTTCCAATAGTTTGTTCATGTGCGTGCTGATGACCAGAGAAACACCGCCTTTGGCCGGACGACAGCCGAAGTTCACCGAAGAACCGGCGCTGAACACCGTAATGGGAATACGTTCCTGACGGCAATATTCCACTATCTTCTGCACGTCGTCTTTATCGCGGGGGTGAATCGCCACGTCCGCCACTTCCCGGATGATTCCATGCCTCAACTCCAGCATTTCTTCCGTGGTTTTTCCCGAAGCATATTTAACCCGGCTGTAATCATCCAACTCAATATTTGCTTTCCCCACGATGCTCGCAAGCGTCTCGATCTGTTCGGATTTAAGAGCCGGCGGGCGATTCAGGATAACCTTTTCATTGCCCTCGTTTCGCTTGGCTGAAAAATCGGCATCACTCATGTGAAATTCCTGCTGCATCATTTTGACCCAGGCATCACTGGGATGCTTGAAGTGATTCGGGTCTCCGTATTTGGTGATGGCTCGATAGGTTCCTGGCTCCGGAGCTTTTTCCGTCCATTCCGGCTTGAATTTTCTGGATGTCATCAGTATCGCCTCCTTATGATCTTTTACACTTGGTCACTGCGGCAATTTGAGCAGGTTGACTGTATCTGCAATTTCTTTTTCTATTCTGTTTGCATCCCACTGTAGTTCTTTGGCGGCCACTTGGGCAACTTTGCGCAATACATTTTCACCTGGATTTCCGAGCGTGCCGATGCCGGTCCGGCGCATCACGATATCGGATAAAGTGCGCGCCATTTCATCGCGTACAGCGTAAACCACCTGCGCTAGAATTTCGCCGTCTTCGTTTAATGTTTCCGACAATGTCTTATCTTCCTGCGCCAGTTTGATGACCTCGGCATATTCAGTTCCGTAGTTGTGCCCGAGATAGTCAAGCGTGGCGCTGCTGAAGCCATTTTTTTGCTTTTGAATTTCGTTTAAGAAGACGCATAAATCTTTTATGTCGCATCCGGTCAGATATTTTTTTTCGGTAATGCTCTTTCCTAGATCACGATTCAATTTCGCGGCAACAATCTTCAGGCAATTTTCCGCCAGCCGGCGGCTGGTCGTGTACTTTCCGCCTTCCACTGTGATTAAGCCGTCCAGCCCTTCATCTTGATTATCGTAAATTTCATACTTGCGGGACGAAGAATAAGTTTCCTTCGTTTCTTTCTCGACGAGCGGTCGCAGCCCACCGTATGTATGCTGGACATCCTTATAAGAGAGCTTACCGTCACCGAAAGAACTATTTACATCTTCAAGAAGTTCCAAAATACTGGTCTTGGTCACGCGATAATCGTCGGGATTTCCATGATAAGGTTTGTCCGTTGTACCGATCAGTGTGTGGCCACGCCATGGAATGAGAAAAAAATGTCGGCCGGCCGGCGTCATGGACCCCACCGTATATTTTCCGGAGAGCAAACGCTTTTTCGTAATGATGTGAATTCCTTCCGAGCGTCGCAGCGTGCCGTTAACATTTCCATTTTGTTTGGCTATGCCCAGCAGAATATCCGCCCATGGTCCACCGCAGTTGATTGTCACAGTCCCCGATACTTCATGGATTTTATTCTGCAATAGATCCTTCACTCGCACACCGGTTACTTTTTTCCTGTCGTCCACAAGAAAACCTTCAACCTTTGCGTAGTTCGATACCTTCGCCCCGCATGCCACAGCGGATTTGATAAAAGCCAGGGTGAACCGTTCGGGAAAGATGCTGATGCAATCGTAGAAAACAGAAGCGCCGGTCAATCCCTCCGTACGGACAGACGGTTCGCTTCGCATTACTTCCTCCCGGGAGACGGTTCTGTGCGCCGGAATTTTCTTACAGGAATCCCATGTGAAATTTTTATCGTAGGACAGCGCATCATAAACGAGCATGCCTATTTTCACCACCCATTTATTATTTTTCAGCGGTTTTGTGTAATGCGTCATCATCATGGGCCACGGATAAACATAATTGGGAGCAATATTTTCCAGCACCCGGCGCTCGCGCAGCGACTCGCGGACCAGGCCGACTTCACCATTAACCAGATAACGCAATCCGCCGTGAATCATCTTGGACGTGACTGCCGATGTCGCCCAGGAGAAGTCTTTTTTCTCCAGGAGCGCCACTTTCAATCCTCTGGTGGCCGCTTCATAGGCTACCGATGCTCCGGTAATGCCTCCACCGATAACAATCACGTCGAATTTTTCATTCTGATAATTCTCGATAAATCTTTCCATGCTTATGACTCCTAACTCCTATCTCCTCACTCTTTTCTTGTCTTTATCCAGACTGGCCTTCACGGCTTCCTCCGCGTAAATCATAATATCTCTCATAATTTGATAGGCATTTTCCGGCTTCTGTTCTTTTACGGCCTTGTAAATATCGCGATGGAATTCGGCCGAACGCTCCGCATTTTTCTCGTCATCAAAATAAAGATGTCCGTAATCCCGGAATATCTGATTAAAAAAATTAAGGCCGATCGTGCAAAGCAAATTGTGAGTGGAACGGGCGAGCAGTTGATGCACCCGGATATCCTTCTCCATGATCCGCAAATCCGATTCGAAGACCGCTTTCTTCAACTCTTCCAGATCAGACGTCGTGCGTTTTTGGGCGGCAAGGTATGCTATCTGGGGCACAATATACCGGCGTGCCTCCAGAATATTTAATAGTACTTCCCCGCTTCCGTTTATATTTAAAGCGGCCTTGATTAAATCCAGATTGCCGCTTTCCAGATAATTTTTGACATACAATCCGTCACCGTGGCGGATTTCCACCAGATCGAGATTTTCGAGTTTACGGAGTGCCTCGCGCACCGTCGCACGGTTGACATTAAAGTTCTCCGCCAACTCTCTTTCCGTGGGAAGCTTGTTGCCCGCAGAAATGGTGCCGTCCATAATTTGCTTTTGGATAATGGTAACGATCTCTTCGTGAAGTCTGGAGCGCGATAATGGCCGGGCAATCATTTTTCTAGCTGTCATCATTTCTATCCTTTCGACTCCCGCCTAATTGGCTGGGTGGTTCAACCAATAATATATTCACTAATAATTGTCAAGAGTTTTATTTATGATGATGTTATTTATGTAAATCAGTTCCGGCTGTTGGCGGCATTAAGAATTGATCAGATAACGAAAGCTTTTTTGAAATTTACCGGCAGTATCCTTTGTCTTTGGCAAGGTCCAGTGTTGCGCAAACGCCGAGTGCGCATGCTTTTTTCGCGTCTGTGCAGCACAGCCCGATACTCCCCAGACTGAGGTAAACAAATGCCCTGTTATTGTAGGCATTGGCATAATCCGCCTTTAACCGGATTGCTTCACTGTAATCGGCCACGGCCTGTCCGTACTGACCCAGTGTAAGATAGGCGTAAGCCCTGTTGTTGAAGGCGTCAAAATAAGAAGAGTCCAGGGATATTGTTTTGCTAAAATCATCAATAGCCGACTGGTAATCACCTGAATCGATAAAAGCATTTCCTCTGCAAAAATAGGCCTCCGCGTAATCTGCTTTAATATGGATTGCCTTCTGGTAATGGGACATCGCTTCAGGAAAGTTCTTTCGCTCAGCATAAACGGAACCAAGATAACGGTGAGCGTAGTAATTATCCTGTGTTGCCTGCAGGGTATGCTTCCAAAGCGTAATGCTGTTTTTCCAATATCCGGATTGCATCCATGTCAAGGACATAAGAATGGCAATCACAGTCATCGCTGAAAGAAATAAAATAATTTTTCTACTGCTTTCGCCCCTGATCAGCGCGGGAACGCCCCAGGCCAGCAGTACAGCTATCCCGATAGAGGGCATATAAGTATAGCGGTCAGCCATGGCCTGAGAACCGATCTGCACTAATCCTATGACAGGAACCAGCGTCCCCAGGTACCAGCACCAGCCAACGAATAAGAAAGGCAGTTTCCGGATATAATAGACGACAACAACCGAAATGGAGAGGATCGTAATGCCGGAAACAAATAATTTCCATAACTGGAGCATCGACCAATAATGATAAAAAATACCGAGATTAAAAGGCCAGAAGATATTGGCCAAGTAACCGCCGTAAGACATAATCGCATTGATGCCACGGATAGAAAAAGGCAGGACATTTACGGAAATAACGGACCCTCCTTTACGCTGCGCCCAGACAGCGATGATGCTGACAGCAATCGTCAGGACGAAAAAAGGGATTTTTTCTAATATGAGATTCCTGGCATGATGAATCATATTGTCCTGTGCATTGAGTCCCCGCTCCCAGCGTTTCAGCGGCCAATAGTCAAGCAACAGCAAAAGACATGGTAATGTCACCAGCATAGACTTTGCCATAAGACTCAGCGCAAATAAAATCAGGCTCAGGATATAGAATGAGGTCTTACGGCTTTGAGCATAAAAAGCGTATGCATAGAGAGCAGCCATACCAAAAAACATACTCAAAACATCTTTTCGTTCCGCTGCCCAGGCAACGGATTCCACTCTCAGAGGATGAAGAGCGAAAAAAGCGGCGGCAAAAGCGGATGGCCAGATATTATTGGTCGTTTTATTGAAAAAAAGAAACAGCAGGATCACGGTTCCGATATGCAAAAGCAGGTTGATCAGATGATGACCGGCGGCATTTGCGCCGAAAAGTTGCCAGTCCAGCATATGAGAAAGCAGTGTCAGCGGATGCCAGTTGCTCACCACAACAGAGGTCAAAGCCCATTGAATGTTTTTAAAATTAAAGCCGGATTGAATATGACTGTTTTCGGTAATGTATCCCCCATCATCAAGATTGATAAACTCATTGCCCATAATGCGGCCGAAGGAAACAAAGGATGCAACAATCAAAAATAGGATAATCAGGAAAAGATATTTCTTCTTCATGAATTAAGGTTCTTTCATCCCATCAAGAATACTATATTTTATGATGGCTCAGAAATTCGATAATATCATGCGCCAGACGTTGCGGGACTTCCAGCGCCGTCATATGCCCTGCGCCAGAATATTCAATCAGACGAGCATGGGGGATTTCCTTCGCCATCAGCTTGCTGGTCTCGATGAAAAGATCATCCTTCTCTCCGTAAATAATCAGCGTGGGACACTTAATTCCCCTCAAGCCTTCTATCTTCGGATCCGGATCGTTATAAAAAGACCGGACAAACTGGGCAATCGTGTAACGGTTTCCCAGGCTGATCATATCGTAGGCCGACTGCATCATTTTCTTGGCCTGGGGTGATTCCACAATGCCGCGAAAGAAGGGAACGGGATTGACCCACAAATTTGCGACGATCTGGTCCCACTCAAATTTTTCATAATAGCGCGCCAGTTTTTCATAGTAGCGTCGGATAACCTCAGGATCGCCGGGCAGGACAGACGTGGAAGACGCTGTATCGGTCAGAATCAGACCGGCCACTCTGCCTGTATTGCGCATGGCATACCGCACGCCGGCAAAGCCCCCGGATGAATGCGTCAGGAGATGGAATTTTTTAATATTCAGATAATCGGCCAGCGCTTCGATATCATCACCGATCGTTTCGGCATCGAATCCGTAAGCTTCGCCCTCAACTTCAGTTTTTCCGTGGCCTCGCATATCCATCGGAATGAAACGATATTTCCGTGAAATATCATTGACGATATCTTTCCAGTAGGTGGTATTCTCCAGCAGTCCATGGACAGCAATAATGGCTTCGCCCCAGCCGTCATCCTCAAAATAAATCTTGGCGTTATCCCGTGTGAAAAAAGGCATGTTCGATTTCTCCCCGCTATTAAATGTAAAAACGTGGGAGATTTTTAAATCATATTTTGATGTTAGTCAATTCAATAATCTGAATCGGAAGCAGTTAGAGTGCAGGCGTCCGATGTGCTTAAAGAAAAAAACGATGGATTGCTCGTTCGGATCTGGGCATTGCCAAATATTATAGCCGGAGCAAGGATGTTGCCTGCTTCGCAACATCTCCGAAATGTTGCGGGTTCCTGGTTAAAATCAATCACAATTGATAAGGTTTATCATCCTGATACTTTCAGGAAGACATCGTCAAAACGTTGAAGTCACCTACAAATCAATGATTTTAGATTTGGCATTGAGGTGAGGATTACCAATTAAAAGAGTTTATTAAATAACGCCATGCAAAATTACTCCCCAGTCAGTTTTCTTTGCTTCCTGTATAACCGTGCAAAAGTAATATTGTCGGCCTGCCCCCCCTAAATTCAGGAGTATCTAAAAAAATCAACTTCCCTGACTCCTCTTTTCTTTTTTCATCGGTTTTCTTAAAGGTTGCTGCTATCACCCAGAAATAGAAAAATGCAATAATATCGATCGTTTTATGATACAAAAATGTATAGTAAAAATATCTTGACAGTTATAATAAAAGGGCGTAGCGAAACCCTCCAAACAATATTGTAACGACGCCTAAATCTAGTATAATGTAGATGCGGGGGAACCGAGTTTTCAGGGGCGAATTTTTCACGAATAGGACACTTCCAAGTCCGAGCCCGTCAGCTAACCTCGTCGGCATGTGGGAGGGAATGAAAGATGTTTTTTCTTTCATCAGGTTTATCGCTTCTGTCTGATGTTGCAATTCGCAGACAAATCTATTCGACTAATTACTTTTCGCAAATCGTCCCGACTAATCTTCATTCTGAAATTATCCTTGATGGTTCAAGGGCCGATACGGCCTAAGGGGGTTTAAATGACAATCAACGATTGGCTTTGCATTATATTGCTGCCGCTCATTACCGCGGCGCTGGCTTTTCCGTTGGGTGAATTCATGGCCAATGTATTCAGCGGCGCGAAAACTTTTCTGACTCCGCTTGTCGCACCGGTAGAGAGAATCCTCTACAGATTATTAGGTGTTGATGAGAAGGAAGAAATGTCCTGGCAGACGTATGCATTTTCTTTGGTGATCTTCAATATCATCGGCATTGCGGCACTATTTATTCTGCAACTTGCCCAGGGAAAGCTGCCCTTCAATCCCCAGAAACTGGGAGCGGTGCGTTGGGATACGGCGTTGAATACAGCCATCTCCTTCGTAACCAATACAAACTGGCAGTCCTACAGCGGCGAACAGACCATGAGCTATCTGACGCAGATGCTGGGCATGACGGTTCAGAATTTTCTTTCGGCAGCCGTCGGCATTGCCGCGGTTGTTGCGGTCATCAGAGGATTTGTCCGCAAGACGTCCCGGACGATCGGAAATATCTGGGTCGATCTCACCCGTTCTATATTTTATGTGCTGCTTCCTCTCGCGATCATCTGGTCGCTGCTTCTTGTTTCACAGGGTGTCGTACAAACATTGAGCGGTTCTATTACCGCTCACACGCCGGAAGGCAGCCAACAGATCATTTCGGTCGGACCGGTCGCCTCCCAGGAAGCGATTAAAGAAATCGGCACGAATGGTGGTGGGTTTTTCAATGCCAATTCCGCTCATCCTTTGGAAAATCCGACACCGGTAACAGACTTTCTGGAAATATTGGGCCTTCTCTTGATTCCAATGGCTCTGCCTTTCACGTTTGGAGCGATGCTGAAAAATCGCCGGCAGGGCGCAGCAATCTTTGCTGCCATGATGATTCTTTATCTTGCGGGTCTGGGATTTTTTGCATCGGTGGAAATGCACGGCAACCCGCTGCTGCAAAAAATCGGCGTTGTCAACGGACTGAATATGGAAGGGAAGGAAGTCCGTTCGGGCATCATGAATTCTGTTTTATTCGCCCAATCCACAACAACGACTTCTTGCGGTGCGGTCAATAGCATGCACGACAGTATGATCCCGTTGTCCGGCGTAATTCTGCTCTTCAATATGACCATCGGCGAAGTTATTTTCGGCGGTGTGGGGGTTGGACTGATCGGCATGCTGAGTTATGCCATGCTCACGATGTTTCTGGCCGGATTGATGATTGGACGAACGCCGGAACTGCTGGGCAAGAAATTGGAACTTTTTGAAATGGTAATGTCGATCATTATCATTCTCTCCCCCGCCATTTTGCTTCTGGCGCTGTCCGGAATTGCCGTTTCCATTCAGGCCGGCATCAATGCCAGCCTCAACAACAGCGGGCCGCACGGACTGTCGGAAATTTTTTATGCCTTTGCGTCGACAGCCGGCAATAACGGATCGGCCTTTGCCGGCCTCAATGCCAGCACCATTTTCTATAATCTGACGACGTCGCTGGCTATGCTGATCGGAAGATTTTCCACAATCATACCGGCATTGGCGATTGCCGGTTCGCTGGCGAGCAAAAAAACGGTACCCGCAAGCATCGCAACATTTCCGACAACCGGTCTGCTCTTTGTTATCATGCTGGTCGGTGTCATCATTGTTGTCGGCGCTCTGACATTTTTCCCGGTTTTCACGCTGGGACCAATTCTGGAACATTTACTGCTCTTAACCGGTAAAACATTTTAGGTGATGAAAATGAAAGCGACAAAAATTAATATCTGGCAGGCAAGATTCATCATCCCGGCGTTGAAAGACTCTTTGAAAAAACTTAATCCAATGCTCATGGCGCGCAATCCGGTTATGTTTGTTGTTGAGCTAGTCACTTTCATAACAACGCTAATCGTATTCAGCGATATAATTACCGGAAATAGTTTTCTTTTTAACTTACAAATTTCCCTGTGGCTGTGGTTTACCATTATCTTTGCGAATTTTTCAGAGGCGCTTGCCGAGGGACAGGGTCGGGCGCAAGCGGATTCTCTCAAAAAGAACCGCAGTGAATCGATGGCCAGAAGACTACTCTACGGCGGAGGCAGTGAAGTGATCTCCGCTCTGAAATTAAAGAAGGAAGATATCATCCTTCTGGAAGACGGAGACACGATTCCCGGCGACGGCGAGGTTACCGAAGGAACAGCACTGATTGACGAATCAGCCATTACTGGGGAGTCCGCTCCCGTTATTCGGGAATCGGGTGGCGACCGCAGCGGTGTTACCGGAGGAACGATGGTTTTATCGGGGAAAATAAAGGTGCGTATTACCGCCAACCCCGGAGAAAGTTTTCTTGATCAGATGATCAACATGGTGGAGAGCGCCAAGCGCCAGAAAACGCCCAACGAAAAAGCCCTCAACATTTTATTGATTGCCCTGACGATTGTGTTTGTCGTCGTCGTGGTAACATTTAAATACTTTGCCGATTACGCGAGTGTCCGTGTTGCATTATCCGTTCTGATTGCGCTGCTGGTCTGCCTGATGCCCACAACCATCGGCGGTTTGCTGCCGGCCATCGGTATTGCCGGCATGGACAGATTGCTGCGCTATAATTTTATTGCCATGAGCGGACGTGCGGTGGAGGCTTCCGGCGATGTCGATGTCGTGCTCATGGATAAAACCGGCACCATTACGCTGGGCAACCGCATGGCCACGGAATTCATTCCGGCAGACAACGCAAGCGACAAAGAACTCATCAACGCCGCTCTTCTTTCGTCACTGGCCGACGACACACCGGAAGGAAGAAGCATCGTGGTGCTGGCCAAAGAGAAGATGGGAATACACGGTAGCGATATTCGCGCTCCGGAAGGCGCTTCGTTTTGCCCGTTCAGTGCAGAGGCGCGCATGAGCGGAATCGATTGCGGCGACAGAACAATACGGAAGGGATCACTGGAAGCCATCAGGGAATTTGTTGCGGCCCGTGGTTCCCAAATATCCGATAGTGTGCAAAACATCGTTAACGATATTTCCAGGGAGGGTTCAACTCCTCTTCTGGTGGCGCAAAACGAAAAAGTTCTCGGCGCCATCCGCTTGAAAGATATTCTCAAGGAAGGCATCAGCGGTCGCATTGGCAAGCTGCGTCAGATGGGCATCAAGTCTGTCATGATTACCGGTGATAATCCGCTGACGGCTGCGACCATTGCCGCGGAAGCCGGCGTTGACGATTTCGTGGCGGAAGCCAAACCTTCGACCAAGCTGGATCTGATTCGCAGTTATCAAAGCAAAGGTCATCTGGTGGCGATGATCGGCGACGGCACCAACGACGCGCCCGCTCTGGCGCAGGCGGATGTGGCTGTGGCCATGAACGCGGGCACACAAGCAGCGCGTGAAGCGGCGAACATTGTGGATCTTGATTCCAATCCCACCAAGCTTCTCGATATTGTGGAAATCGGCAAACAGATATTGATTACCCGCGGCGCGCTGACAACATTCAGCGTCGCCAATGACGTCGCCAAGTATTTCGCCATTGTTCCGGCAATATTCATCGCCCAGTATCCGCAGTTGAAGGTGCTCGACATCATGCACCTGGCAAGTCCCGGCAGCGCTGTGTTGTCGGCGGTCATTTTTAACGCGATTATCATTCCCCTGTTGATTCCACTGGCGCTGCGCGGTGTGCGTTACAAGCCCTCCGGGGTTTCGGCATTACTGCGGCGCAACCTGCTGATTTATGGATTGGGCGGGCTCGTCCTGCCTTTTATCGGCATTAAACTGATCGATACAATTATCTCAATGTTGAGAATGGTTTAAAGGAGACATAAATGCTACAATTAAAACGTTCTTTACTGACATTTTTGGGGTTATCTTTAATTTGCGGATTGATTTATCCGCTGGCTGTTACGTTTACAGCTCAAACCTTGTTTACTGAACAAGCAAACGGAAGCGTCATGATAAAAGGAAATCAGATCATGGGTTCGCGACTGATAGGACAACTATTCACCAGCCCCAAATATTTTCATGGCCGGCCATCGGCGACTGATCCGCAATATAACGCGTCGAATTCCGGCGGCAGCAACCTGGCGCCTTCCAGCGCTAAACTCATTACACAAGTGCAAAAACGCCTTCAGCAGGTTCGCACAGAAAACGGTTTACCCCTCCATGCGCCCGTACCCGCCGATCTGGTGCTGACGTCCGCGAGCGGTCTTGATCCGCACATCAGTCCAGAATCCGCCGCCATTCAAGTAAACAGAATTGCCGCTGAAAGAAAAATTCCCGAAGCTGATCTGGAAAAGATCATTCGGCAAAACACGGAAAAACCCCTGCTGGGATTATGGGGGAAAGAACGTGTCAATGTTTTACTTTTAAATCTTGATCTGGATGGACTTGAACTAAAGCGTCAACTTTAGGAACGATACATATGCAAAAAAAATCTATAAGACCCGATCCGGACGCCCTTTTGAAGGAAGCGGAACGCGAGGAAGTCAAAAAAGGAAAGCTGAAAATATTTCTCGGTTACGCTCCGGGCGTGGGAAAAACCTATGCCATGCTCAATGATGCCCATGTGTTGAAGAAGAGAGGTATTGATGTGGCGGTCGGTTTTGTGGAAACGCACAAACGTTCTGAGACGGAAGCTCTTCTGACGGGGCTGGACGTACTGTCCACACGAAAAATTGATTACAAAGGAATTGTTCTGAAAGAGATGGATATCGATGCCATTCTTGCCCGTAAACCGGCCATGGTCCTGGTAGATGAATTTGCCCACACCAATGCCGAAGGCAGCCGCCATCCCAAGCGCTATCAGGACATCGAGGAACTGCTGGAAAATGGAATCGACGTGCATACAACGGTCAACATTCAGCACTTCGAAAGCATGAACGACTCGGTAGCCAAAATTACCGGCGTGCGCATGCAGGAAACCATACCGGATACGTTGTTCGACCGAGCGGATGAAGTACAGGTCATCGATATCCCTTGGGAAGAGCTCAATCAACGATTAAAAGAAGGAAAGGTTTATATTCCGCAGCAGGCGCGGCATGCCATAGACAATTTTTTTCAGCGGGGGAATCTCTTTGCACTGCGCGAACTGATGCTAACACTGGTTGCCCGCAAGATGGACAGCGATCTGCTCAATTATATGAAAGCCAAAGCGATACCCGGACCATGGCCGACCGCGGAAAAATTGATTGTCTGTGTCGGGCCTAGCCCTTATGCCAAGCAATTAATCCGTAAAGCATACACCATTGCCAAAGATACACACGCCGAATGGTATGCGGTCTATGTTTTGCCAACCGGACTTACCGAACCTTCGGGTAGAGATAAAGTTTATTTAACGGATGCCCTGAATCTGGCGGAAGAACTGGGGGCAAAAATCATTACCCTTACCGGTAGCGACATTGCGGATGAAATCCTGCGTTTTGCCCGCGAAAAAAACGTTACCCGTATTGTTATCGGCAAACCGCTTCGTTCCATGCCGGTTGAATACTTCAAGGGTTCGCCCGTTTCCCGTCTTCTTTATGCCCATAGTGAATTTGAAATTCATCTGATTAATCCGACAACGGAAACAAAAGACAAAGAAGAAACCGCTCCTCCCAGACAGTTATCGTTTAAATTATCAAATTATTTAATATCCGCGGCAATGGTATTCATTGTCACATTGGTCAATACTTTTCTGCAACGGTTTATCGAGCCGTCTTCTTTCGTTTATCTGTACTTAATTGCCACGATTACCAGCGCTTTATTGTACGGCATCGGGCCATCTATTTTTGCTTCTTTTTTAAGCATTCTGGTCTTTGATTATTTCTTCATGTCCCCCCGTTACAATCTTTCGATGAATGACCCCCGGGAAATCGTCGACGTTCTGGTTTTTCTTTTTACCGCAGTCATTGTCGGACAATTGGTCAAAGTCGTCAAAAAACAAAATCTTGTGCTTCAATTACGTTTGGAACGAGTGACGCTGATTGAGGAGATGAGTAAAGAATTTTTGCAGCTTCCACCATTGGAGCAATTAGTCGGAGGACTGGCGAGTTTTTCCGATGAAACAATGAATACGATAGCGCTTCTGCGCACAACCATTTTGAATGATATAAGCACTTTAACTATCAAGTACGTACAAAAGGTTATTGATGTGCCCTGCTTTGTTTCTTTCAAGGAAACAGGAGGCGATTTACAAATATGGGCGAAAAGCAATCCGGCGGTGGACATAAGTGCCAATGACATGGCCGTAGCCAAATGGACTTCCATCCACGGAAAAGTTTCCGGCGCCGGAACAGAGACGCTGCCCAGCATACCTTATTTCTTTTTCCCGATAAAATCGCAGGAGGAAACTATCGGGATGATCGGTATAAAATATGATTATAAAAATCTTTTACCTGAACAACGCCAGATCCTAGGAACAATATCCAATCTCACATCTCTCACAGCAGCTCGCTGGATCAAAATATAATAAAAGAAAAAATGATATTAAACTTAAACAAATTTTCACTACTGTCCCAACGTTTTAGTTAACAGATAATGTAAAGTATAGAAAACAATGAGAATTAGCAATAAAAAGTTATTTATCGATTTGAAATATTTTTCTTTGGAATGCCATAGTCTCGCATTAAATGGCGAGGAGATGGCCAATGAATGCCGGAAGAACAATATTTTCTCAGATCATGGATTACCTGCCAATGTACGAGTTCCGGCAGTGCGTCGAACGATATTCGGGAAATTACAAAATCAAGAGCTTCTCATGTTGGGATCAATTTCTGAGCATGGCATTTGCTCAACTCACTTACAGGGAAAGTCTACGGGATATCCAGGCGTGCCTGCGTGCTGCCAAACAAAAAACCTATCACATGGGCATACGCGGAAAGATCTCCCGCAATACATTGGCCCACGCCAATCAGACAAGAGACTGGCGCATCTATGCCGACTTTGCTCAAACACTCATTGGGAAAGCCAGACAACTTTATGCCAACGATTCATTCGGTATGGAGTTGGAGCAAACCATCTACGCACTGGATGCCACAACTATCGATCTTTGTCTGTCTCTCTTTCCATGGGCAACATTCCGCAAACACAAGGGAGCGGTGAAACTGCACACGCTTATCGATCTGCGCGGCAACATTCCCACCATAGCTTTTATTACCAGCGGGAAAGTTCACGAAGTCAATATCCTCGACAAGCTGCCGATAGAAGCCGGTTCAATTTACATCATGGATCGCGGTTATCTGGATTATGCCCGTCTTTACAAACTGCATCAATCGGCAGCCTACTTTGTGACACGTGCCAAGAACAACGCCAGGTACGACCGGCGATATTATCAGGAGATCGACAAAACGTCCGGACTCAAATCCGACCAGATTATTACGCTGCACGGTTATTACGCCAAGAAAGATTATCCCGAAAGGCTCCGGCGAATCGCTTATTACGACGAAAAGCAAAACAAGAATCTGGTTTTCTTGACGAACAATTTCACGCTACCGGCACTAACGATCACAGAGATTTACCGCAAACGTTGGCAGATCGAGTTGTTCTTCAAGTGGATCAAACAGCATCTGCGAATCAAGTCGTTTTACGGCACATCCGAGAATGCGGTCAAAACACAAATATGGATTGCTATCTCCGTTTACGTCCTGGTGGCCATTATCAAAAAGCAGCTGAATCTGGAGCAAAGTCTCTATACAATTTTACAAATTATCAGCGTGACACTTTTCGAGAAAATACCGATTTTACAAACGCTTACGGATATCGACGTACAAGAAGAAAGTACCGAAGTCAACAACCAATTGAATTTATTCGACTAACGTTGGGACAGTAGTGTAATAATATATAAATAAACACCTTCGATGTCAAAGGAAATAATGAGCGAAAATATAAGATGTCTTTCCTCTGGTGTGAGGTGCGCTTTACCTATTATTAATCTTTTTCCCTTTCACTCTTTAGGGACACCTATCCATGTAAATAAAGGCAAATAAAGGTTGACTGTTACGCGCTATTGCCGTAGTATCAAGTCAACTTCGGATATTTATTAATTAAGATGCGAAGTTAAGAGTTGGATTCAGACATTTTAAAGCACATAGGCTAGCCACCAGTACTTTAGAGTCTTGGTGGCTTTTTTATTAGTTCTGTCATTGTGCTGGTTCGACTTTTAAAAAATTTATGAAAGGAGGATTAGAGCTATGTCAGAAGGTACAGTAAAATGGTTTAATGAAAAAAAAGGGTTCGGATTCATCGCAAAGGATGACGGTGGTGATGTATTTGTTCATTTCAACGCTATTCAAGCCAGCGGCTTCAAGACGTTAAATGAAGGCCAGCGGGTCAGTTTCGATGTCACTGATGGTCCGAAAGGTCCGTCAGCGGAAAATGTGAAAGCACTGTAATCAAACAGCGTTAATAGAAAGGCACTCTGTGAGCTCCGCCTCCCGGAGTGCTTTTCTATTTTCAACCTGTTCAGTAACATCTGAAAGAAAGGCAAACAGGCACTCAATATGGGAAAACCTATGTACAACTTAGGTAAGACCGCCACCTTAAAAGCACAACAGAAGAAACAGATGAATAGGGATTTAAGGCGTCGGATAGCTAAGCAGAGTCAGGCTAATATAAAGTCGACCACACCGAAAAAAGAATCAGATACAACCGAACCGATCCGGGAGACGGAGATCGCTGAAGGCACGACATAATCGATTCACCGCGTGTCTGATGATCAGAGAAGACAGCGTGCATTCTGGAAATGGAACAATAACTTTAATGAATTTATTTAATATTAAGGAGGCATGATGAGTCAGAAAAGTGGCGAACGGAGAAAGGAACTGGCCCGCAAAAGAAGAAGGCGGGAGCAGAGTCTGAAGATCCGGGCAAAAGAGGCCAAGCCTTTTCACAAGAAGAAATAGGCAAAGAGGTTTTAAATATGAAGGATGAAAACGGTCTAGCATTTCCCAATATCGACTATCGGAGGAGCAACTGGTGCGACTCAAATCGTGACATCATAGAGGCTTTAATGGGCTCAAAAGAATTACTCAAAAAAACAAGAGAACTTATCTATCAGGAAGGAAAGGAGGATGAGTTAAAGTGTGGGAAATCTTAACGACTGTCGGTAACGATGTCAGAAGTGCTAGACAAAAAGTCCTGGGAGGATGGATTGTCAGAACATTTAAAACAAATGAGTATGGCAAAATGGTGGATCAAAATTTTGTGAGCGACCCGCATCACCACTGGAAAATGTATAAGGAACCATCTAAAACAGGGAAAAGATAGTGGAACAGAAACCAGGGACAGCGCCCGATAAAATAAGCGTTAATATAATAGGGCGCTTTCCCTATTATCTTCTATTATCCTTCGAAACACTCCAACTTGTAAGAAATCCTTAACAGTTCACAGGTCGCGCCCCGCGTGGACGTGTGGATTGAAACTCTTGAAACTAACAACGAAAAAATTTAGCAGAATCGGGGATTGCATCTTCACTTTGCATAATATCCTTGACACACGGTAGGTCGTTTCTTATACTGCCGC
>Ga0116153_10001712_pt1 | contig 19315 bp, 22 predicted proteins | sample AD_UKC028_MetaG_FD_89896 | JGI IMG/M metagenome (GOLD analysis project Ga0116153, IMG submission 89896) | Active sludge microbial communities of municipal wastewater-treating anaerobic digesters from USA - AD_UKC028_MetaG | ecosystem: Engineered > Bioreactor > Anaerobic > Digestate | place: USA...
CCGCAGGCAAGTAAAGAACTCCATAAACTCCTCGACCGCGTTGATGAAGCGATCGAACGACACAAGCCCGCTGACTGCATCTCAAAGAAATGGGTCAGATAGGAAAAACCAAAGGCCCGATCGCCCTGGTTGTCATCTAAATCTTGATCGGAAACCAAGACTGCACTAATTTCCCGTTTCATTACTTTTTAATGAAAGATCAATGCGGGTTCCAACCCTAAAAATAAGAAGTAACGGTTATTTTTCAGTAAAACCGATCTTGGATCATCGACCTGCTTCTGCCGGGGGCAAGGAAACTCCCTGATGACAGATGACGGACGACAGACTGTCACTAAATCCCAACGATTTAGTGCGGCTTCGGCGAGATTTTGACAATCTTGTCCGATCCGGGACCGTATGGTAAAAATTGATGGCATTTTGGATGGCGGAGGATCCATAATATTCCTCAGGACATCAACAAAAGGAGATGAAACATGGCTACCTTTTTCATGTACGGAAAATACACCACGGAATCGCTGAAAAGCATTTCAGCCGACAGGACTCAGAAGGCGGCGGATGCGATCGCCAAGGCCGGAGGGAAGCTCGTTTCGGCTTACGCGCTTCTCGGGAAATACGACCTTGTCGCCATCACGGATTTCCCGGGCGTCAAAGAGGTCATGAAGGCTTCGATAGCGCTCAACAAGCTGACGGGAATTTCTTTTACCAGCTTCCCCGCTATCACCGTGGCCGAATTCGACAAACTCAACGCCTAGAAGCTCGGATCGATCTTAATCGATCCTTTTTTCCAGAAATCGCTTATGGAGGTCGACCAAAGAAGCGATGTCGCCCTGGTCGGCTTTGCGGAGAGCTGCGATATAGGCGTCCCGCACTTTTCCCTGGATCGTGATCCGGTCTTCCGGCCAAAGGATGAGGGAAAGTCCTTTTTTCCGGAGATAGATATTGGCGGCCATTCTTGCCCAGCGGCCGTTCCCGCCGGCAAAAGGATGGATCCAGACAAGGCGATAATGAAGACGGACCGCGATCTCAAGCGGGCCCATTTTATTCTCCTCCCGCCGGCGCAGCTCATTTTGTACAGCATGAAGTTCTGCCGCGATCTTTGCGGGCGCTACGCCGAGATTAAGCTCGTGCTTCCGTAATTTCCCCGCCCAATCCCAAACTTCCCCGAACATTTCCTCATGGAGTTTCAGGAACCATTTGAAATCGAAAGGGGCGGTGCGATCCGATGGCTTCTTTAAAAGATATTTGGGAAGAACCTTGCTTACGTTCGCGAATTCTGCGCGGTCGAGCGCTTCTTTGGTGAAAATGTGCTGCGGAATAAGCCCAGACGGGTCCGGTAACGGGGTCCCTTCCCCTTCAGGACCGGTCCGTTCCATGATCGTCCCACATCGAGGAAGCTCTTTTTTCGCGGATCCTTTGCTGCATTTCCCGGACCTGGAGTTCGATATAGCGATCGTCGGGCATCTGTTTTTCAAGGCCCGCGGTCGACTTGGAAAGTCCCACAAGCTTTTTGGCGGCCTCGAGGCTTTTTTGATCGAGAACTTTCTCGATCGCCTCGTCCGGCACCAACCGGTCCAATAGTCTACAATCCAGGCCCCTGGCAAGCTTCCGCATCGTGGAAAGCCGAAGGTCCAAGTCCAGGTCGCTTTCGATCTTAGCGATCATGCTTTGACGGATCCCGCAGCGCCTGGCAAGCTGAGCCTGCGTCATTCCCAGCGCCTCACGAATGAGCCGCACCTGCTGACCGATGGGCATATCTTTTGCAAGCCAATCAGGCGCCTCGGTTTTAGAGCGGAACATTTCACTGACTTCAAATTCAAAGGTCCTGTTTTTCATACTCAAACATTATCACTAATTAGTGATAAAATCAAATGAAAAATATATATAATTATGTATATTATAGGGTTAACTTGTTTATTTTGAATGAGTTATGTTTTATAATCTAAGGCTCGAGAGCCTTTAGGAAGCTATTTCTTGATAGGCGCGGGTATAGATCTCGAGGTCGCGAGCGGAGAATAGAACGAAGAGGATCTTTTCAAGAGCGGCGGGATTTTCCTTAAGGAAAGACTTCACGGTCTCAAGCGCGATCCCGGCGGCCTGCTCGATGGGAAACCGGTAAGCGCCTGTCGAGATCGACGGAAACGCGACCGTCTTAAGCGCGTGCGCTTTGGCAAGTTCCAAAGATTTCCGGTAGCATGAGGCCAGAAGTTCCGGCTCGCGGTATTTGCCGCCGTTCCAGACAGGGCCGACCGTATGGATCACATGACGGGCCGGCAGATTGTAACCTTTCGTGATCTTTGCTTCCCCCGTCCTGCATCCCCCAAGCCCGCGGCATTCCTTTAAAAGTTCCGGCCCTGCCGCGCGGTGAATGGCGCCGTCCACCCCGCCGCCCCCAAGGAGCGTCGTGTTGGCCGCGTTCACGATCGCATCGGCTTCGACTTTCGTGATATCGCCCTGGATAAATTCGACTTTGGCGGTCATGAGAGCTTTCCCGTAACGAACGCGAGGATCGCGTCGGCCTGTTTGGCCGCGGCAACGCTCACGCGCGGTGAAAGCGCCGGGGCCTTTTCGATATCCGAGCGCAGGTCGCCGATCAGGATGAGGTTTTTTTTGGCCCGCTGCGTTTTGATCTCATCGCTTGCCCCGATCCCGCCGAGGCCCGAAACGGAAACGGTGAATTTTCCCGCCGAAAGAAGCTCCGCGACAAGCATGCTTTTGGCATCGGCCCGGTCGAGGCACTCCGCCACAATGTCGCAATCGCGGAAAGTCTCAGAGATATTGGCCGGTTCAAGTTTCACCTGAACCATCTTAAGCTCAAGCGCCGGATTGATCCTAAGGAGATTAACTTTAAGCGCTTCGGTCTTTTCCATCCCGATCTGATCCGCAAAATAGAACTGCCGGTCGAGGTTCGTGGCGTCGACGCGATCGAAATCGGCGATCGTGAAATTCCTGAAACCGGTCCGGACAAGGCATGCCGCGCAGTTCGACCCGAGCCCGCCCGCGCCCGCGATCCCGACCCGCGCTTTTTGGACTTTCTTGAAATTCTCCGCGCCGAGCTTCCGGATAAGGTTCTCTTCAAAAGCGTTCATTATAATTGCATCCAATCCTTAAGGACGGGTTGATAGCCTTTGGCGGCAAGCATGGCTTTGATCTGGTCGACATTGCGCTCATCGGAGATCTCAAATTGCGGTACTTCCCCCGATCCCTCGGTCGCGATCGTATGGCCCCCGACCCGCGTGGTCGAACCGGCCGACATGCGCGTGATCCCGAGCGGCAGAAGATTTTCCCTTAAAGCGGCGCTTTCACGCGTCGAAAGCGTGATCCCGATCCGCGGCAGGAAAACCCTCAAGGCCGTGATGATCTGCGCGATATTGCGGTCGGTCGTTGCCCGGATATCCTTAAAATCCCCCGCGTGCGGCCGAAGACGCGGGAGCGAAACGCCGATCTCCACATCGCCGTAACGGTCCTGCAGGTATTGCGCGTGAAGCGCCATCAAAAAAACTTCTTTGCGCCAGTCATCGAGGCCCAGAAGCGCTCCGACATTGACCGCGCGCATGCCGGCCGCGGCGGCGCGCTCCGGAGCGTCGAGACGGAAACGGTAATCCTGCTTGGGGCCCGAGCGATGCACCTTTTGATAGACCGCTTCATCGTAGGTTTCCTGATAGATCGTAAGCCCGTCGATACCGCCTTGCACAAGCGAGGCGTACTCCTCCCGCGTAAGCGCGTAGATCTCGGCTGAAATGGACGCGAAATGTTTTTTAAGGACTTGGAGGCATTCCAGGATATAAGAAACCGGGCTTTCGGCGCGGGAATCACCCGTAAGGACCAAAACATGCTCGATCCCGGTCGAGGCGATAAAGGCGGCCTCTTTTTCGACCTCCTCAAGCGTCAGTTTTCTGCGTTCGAGCTGATTTTTGGCGTTAAAGCCGCAATAAGCGCACTGGTTTTCGCAGAAATTGGAAAGATACATGGGCGTGTAAAGCTGGATGGTCCGGCCGAAATGCTGTAGCGTGAGCGCGTGCGCTTTCTGCGCCATGGGTTCGAGGTATTTTTCCGCCGCCGGAGAAAGCAGCGCCAAAAGACCGTTCGTGCCGGGATATTCGGATGTGATCGCGCGCTCAACGTCCTGCGGCGTTACTTTCAAAAAGGCTTTCGCGGGATCGAGATCTTTATATTTCAGAAGGGTATCGTAATAGCTCATCTTGAAAACGCATCGTCGCGCAGAAAACCGGTCAGGGGCGAAGAAGCGCTCGCCTCCGTACCGCTCGCGGGAAGCCCGGCAAGATAAGCGCGCCTCCCCGCCTCAACGGCGTCCTTGAACGCCCGGGCCATATTGGCGGGGTCCTGAGCGATCGCGATGGCGGTATTGACCAGCACGGCCGCGCATCCCATTTCCATGCATTCGCAGGCGTCCGACGGGCTCCCGAGCCCCGCATCGACAATGACGGGGATCTTGATCTCGCGGATCAGGATATTCACCAGCTCCCGGGTCTTGACGCCGCGGTTGCTTCCGATCGGAGCGCCGAGCGGCATCACGGCCGCCGCGCCGGCTTCGGCCATGCGTTTGGCCATCGAAAGGTCCGGGCTCATGTAAGGCAGGACGGTAAAACCTTCTTTGACGAGAATTTCGACCGCCTTAAGCGTTTCGAGGTTATCCGGCAGAAGATATTTATTGTCCTGCACGACTTCGATCTTGATCCAGGTGCCGGCGCCGCTTGCTTTGGCGAGCCGCGCGATACGCGCCGCCTCATCGGCGTTGCGCGCGCCGGAAGTGTTGGTCATCAGAAGGCAGGATTTGGGGATAAAATCGAGGATGTTATCGGTCTTGGAGCCCGCGTCGACGCGGCGGAGCGCGACGGTCACGATATCGGGCTGGGCCGCCTCAAGCGCTTTTTGCATGAGCGGATAGGACGCGAATTTGCCGGTGCCGATCAGAAGGCGGTTTTTGATCTTGCGGCCGCCGAGCGGAAGCAGGTCTTCCATCTTATCCGCCTCCGACGAAACTGACGATCTCGATGGAATCCTTATCGCCCAGCGTGACTTTGGGCCAGTCCCCGCGCGCGACGATGCGGAGGTTGTGCTCGACCACGATCTTTTCGGGGCAAAGGTTCTTGGCCGCCACAAGCGCCTCAAGCGTCAGGGGTTTTTCGATCGATTCTTGTTTTCCGTTGATGGTAAGGTTCATGGATTTTCTTTCTTTTTTCCGAATCCGAAGACCGCTTTCACGAAACGCCACAAAAGGCGGATCATCAGGAAGGCCAGGACCAGTAACCCGATAATTATAACGCAGGTCAGCACCGGATGCTTCACGAAAAACCAGAACATGAAGACCACAAGCCCCTGCTCCGCCGTGCTTGCCGCGATATTCGAGAACGGTTCCGGAGAGGTGTTGATGGCAAGGCGTTCGGCGGCTTTGGCCGTATGGGTATTCAAGGTCAAAGTTCCGGCGAACATCGCGTACGCGGTCTGGATCACGGGCCCGTGTTCGGAACCGGCCAGAAAACCGATCGCGATAGCGCCGGCCGGGCGGATGAATGTATGGACCGAATCCCAGACCGAATCGACATAGGGCACTTTATCGGCAATGAATTCGATCGAGAAAATAATGAACGCCAAAGAAAAAATGACGGGATTCGCGAAGATCCCGAGCTCCCCGGGAAGATGGATCCATCCGAAATGGCCGCAGAGGCCCAAGAGGCCCGCGGTCAGGTAAAGGCTGATCCCGGAGGCCCAGCCGGCAAGCGTGAGGATCAAAAGTTCCTGAGAGGGGCCGGTAAAAAATTTTTGGATATTTTCAAAAGAGATCTGTGGCATCGTACGCCTAATAATTAAAAAGGTCCCGGTGCGCGAATTTCTGCTCCGGAAGCAGCGCGTGGAGCGCGTCCAGGATCTTGGTCTTGGCCTTGGGCGTCAGCCGCCTTCCCTTTCGCCCTTTTTGGACGACTTTATGCGAAAGCTGCTCGGTCGAGGCCGCGACAAGCGCGTGGTTCGTGATCCCGAGCTTTGTCATCAAGGCATCCAGCGGCTGCGTGCCGAGATCGTTGATGTTCTTTTGGCCGTTCATTCCTGCAGCCTGCTCACAGCGGTAAGAAGCGCCTTGTTCTCCGGATATTTCTGGAGCTGGGTGATAAGCGCCGTGATCGCTTCGATCGGTTTTAAGCCCGCGAGCGCGCGGCGCATCCGGCGCGCCGGTTCAAGTTCGTCGGGTTCGAAGAGGCGTTCTTCCTTGCGGGTGCCGCTTTTGGAGATATCGACCGCGGGATAAATGCGCTGGTTCGAGATCTCGCGGGAAAGATAGATCTCCATATTGCCCGTGCCTTTGAATTCCTCGAAAATGATCTGGTCCATGCGGCTTCCGGTGTCGACTAAGATCGTGGCGAGGATCGTAAGCGAACCGCCGTTCTCGATCTTACGCGCGGACCCAAAAATCCGCCGCGGCACCTCCAGCGCCCGCGCGTCCACGCCCCCTGAAAGCGTCCGCCCGCTTGAGATCCGTTCGGCGTTATGCACGCGCGCAAGCCGCGTAAGAGAATCGACGAGCACCATGACGTTCTCCCCCGCCAGCGCCTCGCGATAGACTTGTTTCATGAGCGTGTTCGCCGTTTCAATGTGATGCTCATAGGATTCATCCGAAGAGGACCAGCGGACTTCGGCCGTGACGCTCCGCCTGAAATCGGTGACTTCCTCAGGCCTTTCGTCGATAAGAAGGCAATAAACTTTCATTTCGGGGCGGCTTTTGGCGACGGCGTGGCAAATATGTTTTAAGAAGGTCGTTTTTCCGGAGCCCGGAGGCGCGACAATGAGGCCGCGCTGGCCCATGCCGATCGGACAGATCAGGTCCATCACGCGCATCGTCATTTCCTTTGAGCCATCTTCAAGCCGGATGCGCGGCGAGGGATCGATCGCGATACTTTCCTTGAATTTCCTTAAGACCTCGTCTTCCTGCGGGCGCTGGCCGTTAGCATAGTAGGGAGCGTAGCCGTTTGCGGGACGCTGCTGCGGGCGGTGCGGGCCATGATGATGTCGCGGGCGCTGGCCTTGGCCGGGCCGGTATCCGTGATCGGATCTTCTCATTTTTGAAGTTTCTCCATTTTTTTCGCGAGGAGGTTCCATTCCGCCTCGGCTTCTTCGATCTTGATCTGACATTCCTTCAGTCGCGCATTACGGTCCTTGGAATAATGCAGCGGGTTCTTCGCCATCTCGGCGAGGATCTTATCCCGCTCCTCGGTAAAATGTTTCGCACGCCCTTCGGCTTTTTCGATGCTTTTTTGGAGTTTTTTAAGTTCGACTTTTTGTTCGTTCTTCTTGGGCGGCGGGGCCTGGATGCTTTCCGCTGGGGCCGATTTTTTTTCGGGCGCGGGAGAGAAGTCCTCCTGCGGATCTTCCTCTTCGCCGCGGGCCACCTGTTCGAGATGATAAACGTAATCTTCGTAACTCCCCGGATAATGAAGGATGCGGCCTTTTTTGACCTCCAAGATGCTGGAGGCCAGCAGGTTCACGAAAGTCCTGTCGTGGCTGATAAAAAGGACCGTGCCGGCGAACGATTTAAGCGCGCGGCCCAGCGCTTCCACGGTCTCGAAATCCAGATGGTTCGTCGGTTCGTCTAAGAGCAGGACATGACTTTTGGAAAGAAGCAGCCCCGCCAGGACCAACCGCGCCCGTTCGCCGCCGCTTAAGACCTTCACTTTTTTTTCAACATCGTCCCCCTTAAAAAGAAAACATCCGGCCATGGTCAGGACGTCCTGGCTTGTAACACCGGGCGCGCTTTCGCGCGAAAGGTAAGCATAAATGTCGTCTTCCGGGTCCAGGACCGAAAAAACGTGCTGGGCGTAATAAGCGATCTTGAGTCCCGATCCCCACCGGAACCCGCCGGCCTTAGGCGCCAGACCCCCGGCGAGCGTTCTTAAGAAAGTCGTTTTACCTTCGCCGTTATTGCCAAGGATAGCGACATGCTTGCCGCGGTCGATCTCGACCCGGATGTGGCGCGCGACATCTTTTTCCGGATAGCCGATCGTGAGGTCTTCACAATCGAGCGCCACCCCGGCCTTGCGTTCCACGCGCGGGATGTGGATCTTGACCGTGCTCATAGGGTGCGCGATCTCGATCGTCTTGAGCCTCGCGAGCTGTTTCATTTTGGACTGGGCGCGCGTCGCCGTGGATGCCTTAGCGCGGAACCGGTCGATAAAAGCCTGGAGCTGTTCGCGTTTTTTGTCGAGCCCCCGGTTATAGGCCTCTTTCTGAGCGAGTTGTTCTTCCTTAAACTCGAAATACTCCTCAATATCCCCCGGATAAAGCGTCAACTGTCCGTTCTCGACTTCCAGCGTGTGATCACAGGTCCGCTTCAGGAATTCACGGTCGTGCGAGACCACGAGATAGCCTCCCTTGAAATTAAGAAGGAAATTCTCCAAAAGGATCAGCGTGCTCAGGTCGAGATAGTTGCTCGGTTCGTCCAGGATCAGGAAGTTCGGGTCCCCCAGCAACATGGCCGCGAGCTTCACGCGCGTTTGAAACCCTCCGGGCAGGTTCTGGACGGCCTCTTCAAGAAGTTCATTTTTCAGCTGAAACCGGGCGGCCATCTGGCCGCATTCCCAATGCTCGCTCCCGGTGGTGCGCATCAGGAAATCCAGGACTTTTTCTCCCGGCTTGAATGTATCGTGCTGTTCCAGATAGGAAAGACGCAAGGCCGTGTTGCGCGTGATCGTACCGCCATCCGCCTGTTCGTGACCCGTGATGATCCGGCAAAGCGTGGATTTTCCGGCGCCGTTACGGCCGATCACGCCTATTTTTTGATCGTCCCCGAAGGCCGCGGTCGCGTCGTCGAGGATCGTGGCCGCCCCGTAAGCTTTCCGGAGTTCATTGACTTGAAGAAGGACCATGATTAATTTTTATTTTTTATCGGGAAGGGCCGCTCTAAAAAGCCCGCTGTTTCTTTGATTTTCAGGACAAATCAAGCGCGCGACAAAAGGATCTTCGCAACGGCGTCCGGTGTAATATCCTCGTGTTCGCCAAAAACGGAGTCGCGTTCCGCAAAACGCTCGCGTACTTTCCGGGCCGCCTCTTTGGCGGAAATTTTATAATCTCCGAAACGGGTCAGCATTTTGATCGAATGAAAGAACGCCTCAGTCCGGGTCATCGCGTCTTTGGCGGTCTTCACGTTCCAAACGCGGCGGCCGTATTGTTCGAGTTTTTTCTTTTTTGCGGTCAGCTTGTACTGCCAAACCCCCGGCATGACGATGGCAAGCGTTTCGGCGTGGTCAAGGCCGTAGAACGCGGTGAGCTCGTGAGCGATCATGTGCGTCGACCAGTCCTCCGGCACGCCGCATCCGATCAAACCGTTCAGGGCCAGCGTAGCGGTCCACATAAAAGTCGCCCGGGATTCATAATCCTTGGGCTTCTTGAAAAGCACGGGCGTCACTTCAATTAAGGTTTGGAGAAGCGATTCCGCAAGCCGGTCCTGGAGAGGCGTTTGCGCCGGATAAGTCATGTATTGCTCCATGATGTGAACAAAGGTATCCACGATCCCGTTGCGAACCTGCTTGGCGGAAAGTGAAAAGGTCGTTTCGGGGTCCAAAACGGAAAAGACAGGATAAACATAAGGAGAATGAAAGTATAATTTTTCTTGGGTCGACTGCCGGGAGATCACAGAATTGCCGTTGGCTTCAGAGCCGGTCGCCGGAAGCGTCAAAACAGCGCCGACAGGAAGCGCGTCTTTTACATTGTTGCCGCATTCACGGAGGATCGACCAAAGATCATTTCCTTTAAAACAGGCTGCGGCCGCGATGAATTTGGCGGCATCAAGGACCGAACCGCCCCCCACCGCGAGAATAAAGCCGATCTTTTCTTTTTTGACGACATCAACGGCTTTGAGGCAGGTCTCATAAAGCGGGTTCGCTTCGATCCCGGAGAATTCCGTCACGCGATAACCTTTGAGCGCCGATCTCACCTGCTCATAGACGCCATTTTTCTTGATCGAGCCGCCGCCGTAAAGAAAAAGGACGGATTGGTCCTTCGGGAGGCGGCCCGCGACCTCGCGGATCATGCCTTTGCCGAAGAGGATCTCCGTGGGATTTTTGAACGTGAAGTTTTGCATGGCTTTCCGGTGCGACGCACTCTACCCCGTAGAGACCGGGTCTCTGCGGGGTTTAGTACTTGTAGTGGTCGGGTTTGAACGGGCCGTCGGAAGGAATACCGAGATAGTCGGCCTGTTTTTTCGTAAGTTTGGTGAGCCGCGCTCCGAGCTTATCAAGATGCAGCCGCGCGACTTCCTCATCGAGTTTTTTATCGAGGCGGTAAACGCCCGGTTTTTTCGGATGAAGCGCCAGATCGATCTGCGCAAGTGTTTGGTTTGTGAAGGAATTCGACATCACAAAGCTCGGATGGCCCGTCGCGCAGCCGAGGTTCACGAGACGGCCTTCCGCCAAAAGAATCACGGAATGCCCGTCCGGGAAAACATATTTGTCGACCTGAGGTTTGATGTTGATCTTTTTGATGCCCGGCCATTTTTCAAGCTGGGCGACCTGGATCTCGTTATCGAAGTGCCCGATGTTGCAGACGATCGCTTCGTCTTTCATCTTAGACATGTGTTCCGCGGTGATCACATCCACATTCCCCGTGGCTGTGACAAAAATATCGCCGGTCGCAAGGACATCTTCAAGCCGCGCCACCTGATAGCCGGCCATCGCCGCCTGGAGGGCGCAGATGGGATCGATCTCGGTCACAATGATGCGGGCCTTTAACCCGGCCAGGGACTGCGCGCTGCCTTTCCCCACGTCCCCATAACCCAGGATCACGGCAATCTTGCCCGCAACCATGACATCGGTCGCGCGCTTGATGCCGTCGGCTAAGGATTCGCGGCAACCGTAAAGATTATCGAACTTGGATTTGGTCACCGAGTCGTTAACATTGATGGCCGGAACAAGAAGTTTGCCTTCTTCCTGCATCTTGTAAAGCCGGTGAACACCGGTTGTGGTCTCTTCGGAAACACCTTCCCACTCCTTGACAACGCCGTGCCATTTTTTTGGCTCTTCCTTAAGAGTTCTTTTCAAAAGACCAAACAGCTCGATCTCGTCCTTGGTCTCGACTTTTTTATCCAGGATCCTGGGATTTTTTTCCGCCTCATAACCCAGATGGATCATGAGCGTCGCATCACCGCCGTCATCAACGACGAGGTTCGGCCCCTTGCCGCCCGGAAAACTAAGAGCCTGAAGCGTGCACCACCAGTATTCCTCAAGGGTTTCCCCTTTCCACGCAAAGACCGGAATGCCTTTGGCCGCGATCGCCGCCGCGGCATGGTCCTGTGTCGAGAAAATATTGCAAGAGCACCAACGCACGTCGGCGCCAAGCTCGACCAAAGTCTCAATGAGGACCGCGGTCTGGATCGTCATGTGGAGACTGCCCATGATCCGCTTTCCTTTGAGAGGTTTTTGCGCCCCGTATTTCTTGCGGGTCGCCATAAGCCCCGGCATTTCTTTTTCCGCCATATCGATCTCTTTGCGGCCCCAATCAGCCAGAGAAAGGTCCGCGACCTTGAAATCGTTTTTGGCTTTGAGCGTACTTTTTTTCATAACTTTCTTTCTTGGGGCCGCGATCAGCATGCCGCCGTTACCTTACTGCAAGAACAACCGGTCTTGAGCTTCAAAGCTTTACGAAGCGCTTCAACCTTGTCCGTTTTCTCCCAAGTAAACCCGGCTTCGCTTCGGCCGAAATGCCCGTACGCGGCGGTCTTGTTATAGATCGGACGGCGAAGATCAAGAGTGCTGATGATCCCGCGCGGCGTAAAATCGAACACCTTTGTGACAGCTTCCGAGATCGCCTCTTCGCTGACCTTGTTCGTGCCGAAGGTGTCCACGCGGATCGAAACGGGCTGCGCGACGCCGATCGCGTAAGAGACCTGGATCTCGCAACTGCCCGCGAGGCCCGCAGCCACGATATTCTTGGCGACATAGCGCGCAAAATAAGCCGCGGAACGGTCCACTTTGGAAGGATCTTTGCCGCTGAAAGCGCCGCCGCCGTGGCGCCCCATGCCGCCATACGTGTCGACGATGATCTTGCGGCCCGTGAGGCCCGTGTCCCCGTGCGGCCCGCCGACTTCAAAACGCCCGGTCGGGTTGATAAAGATCTTGGTGTTCTTATCCAGCAAGTTCGCCGGAATGACTTTTTTGATCACTTTTTCCGTGAGGTCCTTGGTGATCGTCGGAAGCGTGACATCCCCGTCATGTTGCGAAGAAAGCACGATCGCATCCACGCGTAGAGGTTTTTCATTGTCATACTCGACCGTCACCTGGCTTTTGGAATCCGGCCGAAGGTATTTGATCTTGCCGGATTTTCTGACCGCGGTCAAATAGCGGACCAGTTTATGCGCGAGCACGATCGGAAGCGGCATCAGCTCTTCCGTTTCATCGGTCGCGTATCCGAACATCATGCCTTGGTCGCCGGCGCCGCCGGTGTCGACTCCCATTGCGATATCGGGAGACTGGGTGTGAAGCGCAATATCGATCTTGCAGGCCTTGTAGTCAAAGCCGATCTTGGGATCCGTATAACCGATCTTCTTGATGACCTCACGCGCGACTTTTTCGGCGTCAACTTTGGTCTTGCTTGTGATCTCGCCGGCGATGGTCAAGCGATCGGTCGTGGCGAGACATTCGCAGGCCACGCGGGAAGCGGGATCCCCGGCAAGATAAGCGTCCAATATGGCGTCGGAAACCTGATCGCAAAGCTTGTCCGGATGACCCTCAGAAACGGATTCGGAAGTGAAGAAATAATGCCCTTTTTTCATGACAATGCTACTCCTTTGGTTTGTTTGGGGTATTGACGATGGCGTTGGCTTTCTCATAGGAGGCAAGGTCGCCTATATCCAACCACTTCCCCTTGAGAGAAAAAGCGAAAAGGCCCGATGTTTCGGCCAGCCAGCGCATATAATGGCCGGGTTGGTCTGTATTATGGCCGCTAGCGATATACCTGTCAAGCAAGGTCCAGGCCTCCTTCGGGAGCCAGTAAATGCCGCTGGAGGCAAGCGTGGTGGCCGGCTGCGGCGGTTTTTCCTGGAATTCGAGGATCTTCCCTTCCGGATCGACCCGCACCAGGCCATAGCGCTTTGCAAGCTCTTTATCCCCGACGTCATAAACCGCGATCACGCCGTGCGGCCTTTTTCTGTTGCCGAAATCCACGAACGAAACAAGATCGAAATCGAAGAAATTATCGCCGGCGATCACCAAAAGGTCCGAAGGAGCGAGCTTTTCCGTTTCGATCACATAAGCCAGGTCCCCGATGGCCCCCAGGCGGGTCTCGTTGCTTGTCGTGTGATCGTTCACAACCTGAATAGGCCAGGGGTATTTCGCTTTTTCGGCCCAGTTCTCGAAATGCCCGGCGAACTTTTGGTTGCTCACGAGATAAACGGCTTCCACTTCACGGACTTTTTGGACCCTTTCCAAGATCCATTCAAGGATGGGCTTCTTCCCGACCGGAAGAAGCGGCTTTGGCATATTCTCCGTCAAGGGGTAAAGGCGGGTCGCGTAACCGGCGCAAAGAATGATGACTTTTAAGCTCATGAATTTACCCCGTTAGAGACAGGAAGCGCCTTTTCGGGCGCTTCCGTTAAATAATGATTGAAGAGTTTCTTCAGAGATCCCATCTTTTTCATCTCAAAAAATCACAAAGCGTTCCCCTGTTAGTCTCTAACGGGGTGAACCGCCTTTTTGATGCGATCGATCGCCCCGATCGACATCGGATCGACCTTGCAGAGCTTCGCAAGCTCACAGCTTGTCCAATCGCCGAGCAGGATCATGGAAAAAATACGGGCCAGGGCCCCTTGGCCGGCCGTCTTCAGTTCGATCGTCTCGGCGCCGCCTTCGCGGATCACTTTCATGGCCACTTGTTTTTTCTTTAAAAGCCAGTCCGGTTCATTCCGGTCCGTCAAGAAGATCGCGACGGAATTTTTGACCTTAAAAACCGGGAAGGTCCATCCTTCGATCTCATGGTGGAACATTTCGGGCAACGCTTCGCAGGAAGCGAGTGTTTTCGCATTTTCCGCCAATTGGGTGCGCCACCGCAAAGCGGCCGATTGCATGAGGCCGCCCCCGTAGATCGCAATATTTTTTTCAAAAAGCCGTTTGGCAAGGCGGTGGGCTTCTTTTTGAGGAAAGCGTTTCACGGCCCGGATCACTTCCTGGATCTCTTTTCCGGAGACCGAGAACCATTTGTAACGCATGAAAAGAAAAAGAAGCGAAAAGGTCGTATAGCCGATCGCGAACCGCGGCGGATAACCCTGCGGCAGGCGGAAGAACGGGATCTTCCTTTTTAACGCTTCCTCCGCAAGCCATCCCCCGGAAGCTACCACCAGAAAATGGGCCTTTCGCGCCACAGCCTGTTCAAAGATCGACCGGACCTCATGAGTGTTGCCGGAATAACTGGAAAGGATCACGATCGTTTTGGAGTCGACCCATTCGGGAAGGCGCGAAGTGCGGTTCACGGTCCAATGGATACGGGAACGGCTTTGAGCGATCGTTCCGAGAATGTCGCCGCTAATGGCGGATCCGCCCATCCCGCAATAGAGGACCTTCGCGGGCCGTTTGATGAAAGACGGGGAAAGACTGATGCCGGCGGCGATCGCGCGGGCTTTGACGATCTGAGGACCCAGATCTTTAAGATAAGCTTCCATTATTCGTCGACCAGTTCCTGACAAACGCCTTTGAGTTTTTCTTTCAGGAAATCATAAACTTCTTTGCCTGTATGGAACGCGAGGGCCCGCTGAGCGATCTCGCAAGCGTCCGCATAGCGGACCGAACGGATCGCTTTTTTGATCTTGGGAAGGGCCACCGGGCTTGCACTGATCTCGTCGATCCCGAGCCCGACAAGGAAGAGCGCGATCGCGGGGTCCGAAGACATCTCGCCGCAACTTCCCACCCAGATATTGTGGCCGTGGCCGTTGCGGATCGTCATATCGATCAAACGGATAATGGCCGGATGGGTCGGCTCGTAAATATAGGCGATCTTTTCATTCATGCGATCGATCGCGAGCACATACTGGATGAGGTCGTTCGTGCCAAGGGAGAAGAAATCCACTTCCTTAGCGAGCACATCGCTGGCGAGCGCCGCTGAGGGGATCTCGACCATGGCACCCACGCGGATATCTTTATTGAACGGGAATCCCTCCCTTTCAAGTTCGGTTTTTGCTTCGTTCAGGACCTCCCGCGCCGCGCGGATCTCGTAGACGCTTGCGATCATTGGATACATGATCTTCAAGTTCCCGTGGGCGCTGGCCCGGAGAATGGCCCGCAGTTGCGTTTTGAAGATATCCTTGCGCATCAGGCAGAACCGGATGGCGCGCCAGCCAAGCGAGGGGTTCATTTCATGCGGGATCTCTAAGGACGAGGCAAACTTGTCCCCGCCGAGATCAAGGGTGCGGATGATGACCTGATGCGGGTGCATAGTCTCGGCCACTTTGCGGTAGGCCTCATACTGTTCCTGCTCGGTCGGAAGCGTTGTCCGGTTCATATAAAAATATTCCGTGCGGTAAAGCCCGACCCCTTCGCCGCCGTGCGAGAACACGGAAGGTATTTCATGATGGAACTCGATATTGGCGCTTAAAATAATGCGTTTTCCGTCGAGCGTCTCGGCCGGAAGCTCGCGAAGTTTATCGAGCTCATTGGTCAGCTGGACAAAACGGTCCCCCTGAGAATTGAACTTGTCGATCGTATGCTGGTCGGGATTGATGACCACGACACCGTGCGTCCCGTCCACAATGATCGTGTCATCGTCTTGGAGTTCATTGACGATCTTATCGATGCCGACGATCGCGGGGATCTCGAGCGAACGGCCGAGAATAGCCGTATGCGAGGTGGGCCCTCCGATCTCGGTCACGAACGCCAGGACCTTGTTCTTATCAAGGGAAGCGGTATCCGAAGGCGAGAGATCGTGTGAAGCGATGATCACTTTCCCCTGAAATTCCTCGAGGCGTTTTTTCTCCTCACCGCAAAGGTTCCCGAGAAGGCGTTTGCCCACATCGCGGATATCCGAGATGCGTTCTTTGAGGTATTCGTCATTGATCTGGGAAAAAGCCTGAAAGTAGCGCTGGATCACGGCCGCGAAAGCGTATTCCGCGCCGACCCTTTCGTTCTTGATCACTTCGATCACGTCCTCGATCAAGGTACGGTCTTCAAGGATCAAAAGATGCGCTGTAAAAATATCGGAGCTCTCCCGGCCGATCTGGTCGGAAAGCTTCCGGCGGATCCCGAGGATCTCGGTGCGGGTGCGTGTCAGCGCCTCTTCGAACCGCGCGATCTCGTTGGAGATCTGCTCCGGGCCGACGACGCGCTTGGGCAGATTGAAGGATTCGCCGCTGTGCAGCACGAAAACCTTTCCGATGGCGACTCCCGGCGAAACCCCGATCCCCTGGTATTCTTTCATGGTTTATTCTCCGAAGTTAGAATCGAAAAGTTTGGCCAACGCTTCCATGGCCTCTGCGGCGTCTTTGCCGGTGAGCCGGACCGTGACGGAGGAACCCACCTCTGCCGCCAGGGTCATGATCCCCATGATCGATTTACCGTCCACTTTAAGATCGTCTTTTTGAACTTCCACCGAAGATTCAAAACGGTTGGCGGTTTGGACGAACACCGCGGCGGGGCGCGCGTGAAGACCCAACTTGCTGCCGATCACAAAGGTCCGTTCGACGGTTCCTAGTCCGGTTTTTTTACGTCTTGTTGGCATCGCCTTTTTATTCCTTCGCCCGTTGGATGTGTTCTTTGTAATGATCCAGGATCAATTTCATGAGGCGCTCCGAATCGTGGCGCACCTGTTCCCCTTCTTGGAGCACGTCCCCCTGGATAATGCGATACCCTTTTTCGCGGATCTTTTCAATGTTCAACTTCACGGGCACCGATCCTTGCTTGGCGTAACGCTGGAGCATCCCCTCCGGGATCGTCGCGGTGTTCACAAAACAGGCGTCGATGATCCGCGGATCGGTGTGATCGATGATCACGTTCAAATGATCCCACGCGCTCATGCCCGTGGTCTCGCCCGGCTGGGTCATGGCGTTCATGATATAGACCTTGTAAGCATCGGAACGCAGCACCGCTTCGCGGATGTCCTTGATCAAAAGATTCGGCAGAATGCTCGTATAAAGGCTCCCCGGTCCCATGATGATCAGATCCGCGATCTCGATCGCATCGAGGGCTTCCTGGCACGCCTTACAATCGTCGGGACGGAGACGGATGCTACGCAGGGGCTTCTTCAGCCCCGTGATATGGGTCTCGCCTTCGGCGGAGGTCCCATCCATGAACTCGCCAACGATCGTCACTTTTTCAAGCGTAGAGGGAAGCACACGCCCGCGGATGGCAAGCACTTTGCTGGATTCCGCGATCGCTTTTTCAAAATCGCCCGTGACCATTGAAAGCGCCGTGATGAAAAGATTCCCAAAGCTGTGCCCTTTCAGCCCCTCGCCAAGCTCAAAACGGTACTGAAAAAGGTCCCGGATGAGCGGACCCGCGTCCGCCAAAGCGACGAGACAGTTACGGATATCGCCCGGTGGCAAAATATCCATTTCGTCGCGCAGCCGGCCGGAACTGCCGCCGGTATCGGTCACGGTCACGATCGCCGTGATGTTGCTTGTCACGGTCTTGATACCCGAAAGCATGGTGCTTAGGCCGGTGCCGCCGCCGATAGCCACAACGCGCGGGCCGTGGAGCAAGGAGTCCACCCGGCGTTTTTGATAAACGATATCGACCAGCGAGTCATCGCCGTTTAAAGGCATCAAGGCGCGGACAAAGATCCGCACCATATGCTTGATCGAGGTATAAATGAGAAAGATCCCGAGGATCAAAAGGGCTGTGGCAAAAGAGGCCAAAAGCACGCTCGTTTTGGACATGGTCTTGACCGTCAGAAGCGCCACCACCACGATGAACCCAAGCCCCAGCGAACAGAGGATGATCCATCGCTTGATGCCGATCCCCGGATAGAGCCACTTAAAGAATTTCATAGGTGATCGCCTTGGAATTTTTCCCGGATCAATTCTTCCGGTTCTCTTCTTTCGCGATCAGATCAAAAATATCTTTGGGGGTCTTGCACTTCCGGATCAGTTCGCAAAAATAGGTGTCGCGAAGGAGCCGTGAGATCTGGGCGAGCGCTTTAAGATGCGGTCCCGCGGTGTCTTTAGGCGCGACAAGCAGAAAAAGGATGTAGACCGGCTCGCCGTCCAGCGCCTCGAAATTCACGCCCTTGCGGCTCACACCGAGCACGGCCACAAGGCCGTCCACTTTGTCGGTCTTGCCGTGCGGGATCGCGATCCCTTGTCCGATGCCGGTCGAACCAAGATTTTCGCGTTCGATGAGGGCCCGGAGGATATTTTTCTTATCCCCCACGTCCTTGACCTCGGCAAGGAGATCGACCATCTCTTTTAAAATACCTTCTTTGTCGGTCGCTTCTAGATCGACTTTGATGCCTTTCACGCTTAAAAAATCGGTGATCTTCATATCAAGCATTCCTCCGGTTTAAAAAAGTTGCGGCTTAGAACCCCGGCTCGATGAGCCCGTGATTCCCGTCCTTAAGTTTATGGATCACATTGATGGTTTCGGTGTTCTGGTTCATGAAAACAAGAAAAGACTGCGGGGAGATCTCAAGCTGCAGGCTCGCTTCCTCCACCGACATCGGCTTGGCCGCAAACGCCGAAGAACGGACGATCTTCGGATGGCCCTCCGGCAGAACGGTTTCGGTCTCGATCATTCCGAGCGCGCGCGCGACCTTCGCGGATCCTTTGAGGTTCTTCTTATGATGGTCCTTGGCCTTGGCGCGGAATTTCTTCAGCTGTTTTTCAACGCGCGCGTAGGCTTCGTCCATCGCCGCAAAAATATTGTCTTTGGCCTCTCCGACCCCGAAGGCATGGAAATTCTTGGCTGAAAGCGTGATCTCGGCTTTAAAGATATATTTTTCTTTTTTGAGGAATACATGCGCCTCCACAAGGCGCGGCGCGTATTTTTCGAATTTGGGGAGCCGGTCCGCCAAATGCTCCTTCATACCGTCGGTGATCTTGAGGTTTTGCCCTGAAAAACGGATATCCACTATGATTTCCTCCTAAGGATGTTTATGGGAACGCTGAACGAAGCGGCTGTCGGATTACGCTAGCGTGAACCTTTCTCCCAGATAGATCTCTCTGGCTTTGGGGTCGGACGCAAGGAATTCTGAAGTTCCGGAGACCTCCACCTTGCCCTCAAAAAGAAGATAAGATCGGTCGGTGATCGAAAGCGTTTCGCGGACGCTATGGTCCGTCAGAAGGATGCTGAGCCCCTGGGCCTTGAGCCGCTGCAGGATCTTTTGCACCTCGAAGACC
>Ga0116153_10001715_pt1 | contig 19286 bp, 23 predicted proteins | sample AD_UKC028_MetaG_FD_89896 | JGI IMG/M metagenome (GOLD analysis project Ga0116153, IMG submission 89896) | Active sludge microbial communities of municipal wastewater-treating anaerobic digesters from USA - AD_UKC028_MetaG | ecosystem: Engineered > Bioreactor > Anaerobic > Digestate | place: USA...
AAGATAGGTACATGAGATAGAAGAAGGGAGGTGAACACAATTGGCTCAGAAAGTAGCTAAAGCCGGTATCAAGAGAGAGAAGGGTTATCTGTACTATCTCGACAAACAGGGTGACATCTCGATGGCGAAGATGGCGAGGGGCGGCAGCAAAGGTGGCAAGCCCAAGAAGGTAGCCAAGGTCGGCGTCAAGAGAGAGAAGGGCTACCTCTACTTCATCGACAAGCAGGGCGATGTGTCGAAGGCGAAGATGAAGAGAGGCGGCAGGTAAGCACCAACATCATTATTTGCGTATAACGCACCGGCGGAGCAGAAGAACTGCTCCGCCTTGCTTATGTGGGTGAAAATGGACACAGGTACAATAAAAATACGCGGGGCAAGGGTCCACAACCTCAAGAATATAGACCTCGAACTTCCGCGCGGGAAATTCATAGTATTTACCGGGCTGTCGGGTTCCGGGAAATCCTCGCTCGCTTTCGACACGATATATGCCGAAGGGCAGAGGAGGTACATCGACAGCCTGTCCGCGTATGCGCGCCAGTTCCTCGAACAGCTCCAGAAACCCGATTGCGACAGCATCGAGGGAATGTCGCCCGCCATCTCGATCGAACAGAAAGCGGCGGGTTCAAACCCTCGATCGACGGTTGGGACGACGACAGAGATATACGACTATTTAAGGGTGCTTTACGCGAGGATAGGCGTCGCCCACTGTTATAAATGCGGCAGGAGGATAACGAGGCAATCGTCGCAGGAGATAACGGACAGGATATTGAAAATGCCGCAGGGCAGCCATATCCTTGTCCTCGCCCCAAAGGTAAGGGGAAGGAAAGGCGAATACCAGGACCTGTTCAAGGAAATAAAGAAGGACGGTTTTACGCGCGTAAGGGCGGACGGAAGGATATTCGAGCTTGACGACGGGATCGCGAAACTGCCCGAGAAGGACAGGAAGCATTCGATAGAGATAGTGGTCGACCGGCTCGTAATGGGCCCGGATATAAAAAGAAGGCTCTCCGATTCTATAGAGACGGCGCTTAAAGCGGGCTCCGGCACGGTCATAATCAATGACGGCGGGAAAGACCATCTTTTCAGCGAACTGTATGCCTGCGTCGATTGCGGCATAAGTTATGAGGAGCCGTCCCCGCGCTCGTTCTCGTTCAATTCTCCTTACGGGGCGTGCCCGGATTGCAACGGCCTCGGGACGAAGCTCGAGATCGACGCCGACCTCGTAGTTCCTGACAGGACGAAGCCGCTTATGGACGCGATAGAGCCGTGGAAGCGCGGCGGACGCGGGTATCTTTTATACTACAGGGGGTTACTAAGGGAGGTCGCGAGGCATTACAGGTTCGACGCGGAGACCCCGTTCAACAAGCTCGGGAAAGAGACGCAGAAGATCGTGATGTACGGCAGCGACCTGCAGATATGGGGCCGCAGGTATGAGGGCGTCATAAACCAGCTTGAGCGGCTGTTCAGGGAGACGGATTCGGAATACCTGAAGGCGGAGATAAACAAATATATGTCAGTGCTGCCGTGCCCGAAATGCAAAGGCGCCAGATTGAGGCCGGAGTCGCTCGCGTTCACTATCGGGGGCAAGGCGATAAAAGAGGCGGTATCCCTGTCGGTAAAACAGGCGCTGGATTTCTTCGGCAGGCTGGGCCTGAACGAAAAAGAAGCCGCTATCGCGAAGCAATCATTAAAGGAGATAACGGCAAGGCTGAAGTTCATGGCGGATGTCGGGCTCGACTACCTCACGCTCGACAGGGCAAGCGCTACGCTATCGGGAGGTGAGTCCCAGCGCATACGCCTCGCAACGCAGATAGGATCGGGATTGGTGGGCGTCGTCTACGTGCTTGACGAACCGTCGATCGGCCTCCACCAGAAGGATAACAGTAAGTTGCTGGGGAGCCTGAAGAAACTGCGCGACCTCGGTAACACCCTGGTGGTCGTCGAGCACGACGAGGCGACAATAAGGAGCGCCGACCATATAGTCGACCTGGGGCCCGGTGCGGGAAAACACGGCGGGCGCATCGTGTACTCCGGGAGCGTGAACGGATTATTAAAGAGCGGGGGGTCGCTTACCGCGAAATACCTTAACGGCGAGTCGGGTATAAAGCCGTCGGCCGTAAGGCGCGCGCCGGAAGGCGGGAAGGCCATCGTGATAAAGGGCGCGGCAGAACATAACCTGAAGGGCATAGACGTCAGGATACCTCTGGGCGTGTTCGCATGCGTGACAGGCGTATCCGGCTCGGGCAAATCGACGCTCGTTGATGAGATACTCTACAGGGCGCTCGCGCAGAGGTTCTATAAGGCGAAGGAGAAACCCGGGAAGCACAGCCGTATAACAGGGACGGAGAACATAGACAAGGTCATAGTCATCGACCAGTCCCCGATAGGGAGGACGCCGAGATCGAATCCGGCCACTTACACGGGCATGTTCTCCCCGATACGCGAACTCTTCAGCCGGCTGCAGGAGGCGAAGCTCAGGGGGTTCAGGCCCGGCAGGTTCAGCTTCAACGTGAAGGGCGGCAGGTGCGAAGCATGCGGCGGCGACGGCGTGATAAAGGTAGAGATGCATTTTCTTCCCGACGTCTACGTGACCTGCGAGGTATGTAAGGGCGCGAGGTTCAACGAGCAGACGCTTGACGTTAAATACAAGGGAAACTCGATAAGCGATGTGCTGAAGATGACCGTCGAAGACGCGCTCGTCCTTTTCGGGAACATACCGCGGATAAAGGAGAAACTGCGCGTGCTTAACGACGTCGGCCTCGGTTATGTCGAGCTCGGGCAATCGGCGACGACGCTGTCGGGAGGCGAGGCGCAAAGGGTAAAACTGGCCACGGAACTTTCAAGGCGTTCCACCGGCAGGACGCTGTATATACTCGACGAGCCGACTACAGGGCTGCATTTCGCCGATGTCGACAAGCTGCTTAAGGTCCTGCACGCGCTTGTGGACCAGGGCAATACCGTGCTCGTGATCGAGCATAACCTGGACGTGATAAAGACCGCCGACTATATAATCGACCTTGGGCCGGAAGGAGGCGACGCGGGGGGAGAGATCGTTGCGTCGGGCACCCCGGAGCAGATAGCCCGCAACAGGAAGTCGTATACCGGGGAATACCTGAAAAAGGTGCTGGGCGAAGTTCACGGTTGAAGAAAGAGTTTCTTCGTGATATATTAGGGCTGCGATGATCCGAAAACCATTCCTCTATTTCCTTATAATGCTTATATTTACGTCGTGCGGCATAGCCGGGGCGGTTGTCGCGGCGGAAGTGCGCCCGGCATCGCCGGCGGCGAGTGACGATTTCGTGCTGGCAAAAAAGGCCTTCGAAGACGAATTCTATGATATATCGCAGGAACAGCTCGAGAGGTTCCTACTGAATTATCCACAGAACGAGCGGCGCGACGAAGCGCACCTCCTGCTGGGCCGCTGCTATATAGCGCTGGGGAAATACGCGCAGGCCGTCAACGAGTTCGACATAGTCCTCTCGTCGTCATCGGCGAACCGGCTTTACGAGGAAGCGGTATATTGGTCGGCGGAGGCCTATTTCAACGGCAGGGACTACAAACAGGCGCTGAACAGGTACGGCGAAGTGATAAGCTCGTATCCCGGTTCGGAACGCGCGAAACAATCGGCATATTCCAGGGGCTGGTGCTACTTCAACATGAAGGAATACGATAGCGCGATAGGTGCCTTCGAAGAATTCATAAAGAAATATCCGAATGATAACCTGGCTGCCGACGCAAAATACAAGATCGCCGATTCGCTGTTCATGTCGGACAAGCCCGCCGAGGCGAAGTCGATGTTATCGAAGTTCCTGAAGGAATACACGGTGTCGAAAAAGATGCCGGATGCGTATTTCCTCATGGGCGAGATAGATTACCAGAACAAGGAGTATAAGGAAGCGTCGGCGGATTACACAAGGGCGCTTGAGATGAACCCAAAGGCGGTATGGGCGGCCTTCGCGCGTTATGGAAGGGCCTGGTCGGACCACAGGGCGGGCGAATATGAAAAGTCGATCGAGGGCTTCCTGTCATTCAGGAAGGATTATCCCGACAGCGATCTCACTGATTCGGTAATATTCGGGATAGGGCAGTGCTATTCGCAGATGAAGGATTACCGCCAGGCCTCCGTAAGCTATGACGAGATAATCCTGAAATACAGGAATTCGTATTTCCTCGACGACGCATACCTCTGGAAGGGCGACTGCCTTTATAACCTCGGGCAATACGAGGACGCGGAAGACGTATACGCCGAAGCGATAAAGAAGTTCCCCGGGTCGGATATTGAGGACCAGTTCCGTTATAATATGGGATGGGTCCTGTTGAAGAGGCGGGAACTGCAGCAGTCGATATCGAGCTTCGAGGAATGCGTCAGGATATCGGACGACAGGAACCTGAAGGCGAGCTCGATCTCCGTGATCGGGGACATCTACCTCGAGATGAAGGATTACGACAGGGCAAGGGGGTCCTATGACACGATACTGAGGGATTACAGGGACTCGGTCGTGTGCGACTATGCGCAATACCAGATAGGCATCGCGATGACCGCCGCGGGAAATTACGAGGGCGCCGTCCTGGCTTTCCAGAGCCTTCTCGGGAATTTCCCGAATTCGAGGTTCAAGGAAGACGCGCTGCAGAAACTCGGTGTATCGTATTTCAGGAACGGGGATTACCAGCTTGCCCTGGATTCGTTCCAGAAGTTCATGGCATCCCACCCGAAGAGCGCGGACCTTCCGGCAGTGCATTTCCAGGCCGGCAACTGCCTGTTTAACCTCGAAAGGTACCAGGAGGCGATCGCGGTCTTTAACAGGATCATAAAAGAATATCCTTCGTCGGAGTACGCGCGCCTGAGCCTTTACGAGACCGGGTGGTGTTATTACCAGCTCGGGAACGAAAAATCGGCTATAGCGAAATTCGACAGTTATATAGAGAAATACCCGAACTCCGACATAACCGACGATGTCAGGCTGTGGCTCGGGCAGTATTATTATAATGACGGCCAGTACGCGAAATCGAAGCCCTATTTCGAGTTTATCGCCGCGAAGGGGAAGCAGAGCAGGATATCCGACGAGGCCGAATACTGGCTTGCGTTCTCGATGTATAAGGGCGGCGACCTGGAAGGCGCGATAAAAAAGTTCGAGTACGTGATCGAGAAATACCCGGACTCGAAGTCGGCCGTGGAGAGCACGATGAGGATCGGAGACATACTCGCCGAGAGCGGGAGGGCCGACGACGCGGCAAGGGAGCTTAAGACGATAATCGAAAAGTACCCCGGCACGCAGTTCGAGAAGGTGGCAAGCAGGCGGATAGGCGACATGCTCAAGGAGAGGGGCCTTTATAACGCGGCAATAGAGAAGTATAGGGCGGCTATAACGGATACCCAGAGCAATTTCAACGCCGAGACGCAGTTCCTCATTGCGGAATGTTATGAGGAGTCGGGCGATACGGACCAGGCCATACCCGAATACCTTAAGGTAAAGTATCTTTACCCGGAGATATTGCCGTGGTCGGGGCGGGCGCAGCTTCGCGCGGCGACCCTCTTTGAGGGAAAACAGCGCTGGAAAGACGCGGCAAAGATATACGAAGAGCTCATTTTGAAAAAACGCGGCGAAGCGAAATACGCAAGAGAGAGGCTTGACTGGATGGAAAAGAACGTTCCCGTTAAAATCCTGGAGGTAGATTGACATGGAATGGCTGATAAAAGGCGGGCCGATGATGGTGCCGATACTGCTGTGTTCCGTCATAGCTTTCGCGGTGATGGCCGAAAGGATCATGTATTTCAGGAGGATAAGGATAAATACCCGGAAATTCATGGGTGAGATATCATACGCCCTGAAGAGGAACAGGGCGGACGAAGCGATAGAGATGTGCGACAAGTCGCCCGGCCCGCTGCCGAGGGTGCTGAAGGCCGGGATACTCAAATACGACAGGCAGAGGCCGGAGATCAAGGAGGCTATCCAGGACGCCGCCCTTCACGAGATACCCAGGATAGAGAAGAACATAGGCATACTTGCCACGGTCGCACAGGTGAGCCCCGTGCTCGGCCTGCTCGGGACCGTTCTCGGCATGGTGGAGATATTCCAGAAGATACAGCAAAGGTCGGCGGCGATGCTGCCATCGACCCCGTCGGACTTGTCTGCGGGCGTCTGGCAAGCGCTGATCGCGACGGTGGCGGGTTTAGTAGTTGCTATTCCCGCGCTTACGGCGTATAATTATTTCGTCAGCAAAGCGAATTACATGATACGTGACATGGAAATAAACGCCACGGACCTGGTCAACATACTCTCCGAAAAGAAGGAAGAATAGATGAGGTTCGGGTCATCGCGCCATAAGCTGATGGACGGCAGCCGTTTCGATCCGGCACCTGTGATGAACTGCATACTGCTGCTTTTAATATTCCTTATCCTGACGTGGAACTATTCTGTCCAGACGCAGGCAGTAATAGGCGTAGACCTCCCGAAAGCTGTGACCTCCGAGACGGTAAAAGGTAAGTCCTCCGTGATAACCGTCACGAGGGAGAAGGTCCTCTTCTTCGGGAAGGATGCGGTAACGCCGGACGAGCTCGCCAAGAGGCTCGGATCAATGGATAAGAATGATTCCGTACTTATAAAGGCGGATAAAGGCACTGCGCTTGAACGCGTCGTAGAGGTCTGGGACATATGCAGGAGATCAGGGATACAGCAGGTAAATATAGCTACGACGCAGGCAAACTGACGGCGCGGGGCGTTATTGCAGTTGCGGCAGCCGTTTCGGTTCTTTGGCATATACTTTTATTATCTACGTTCAAAATATCGGTAAAGCCTGGCGGGCCGGAGGCGGCAGGGCAGTACCCGAGGGTCGCGTTCGTCGGCTCGATACTTGAAGATAAGACGATGGTCCACTATGACGCAGGAGAAAAATCCGAGAATATAAGGAAGCTTGCGGCATTGGCCGTCCCGTCCGAAAACGCATACGGCCCCGGCGCGAACGACCGGATGCCTCTTTCGACGAGGGCCGACCCGGCAAAAAAGACGGGTCCGGGGGCGCCTTCATCGTCCGTCACCGGAGAGAGGGTGATGGCAAGGCAGCCGTTCGATAAGGTAATGGTAAGGTATAAGACCTCCCCGTCGGAGATAGAAGGCCCGGCGCGTTTCAGGGAGGTCGTTTACAAGCCGGAACTCCCGACATTCCTTCGCTGGGACGAGAGCCTCGGCGTGGATCTGCAGGGGCTCGGGGATTCATTTGAGGTGGGGCTCAGGTTCAGCGTATCGCCCGAAGGAAAGGTCGAGTCGGTCGAGCGCGTATCATCTTCCGGACATCCTACGGTGGATATAGTAGCGATCAGATATCTTAAGGGGTGGCAATTCGCTCCCTTAAAAACCGGAGCGGACGGCGGCAAACAGCTGGGAACGATTAAGCTAAACCTGAAGCTTGAGAAAGCGGCGGCGAAATGATAAGAATGGATTTATCGTGGGCAGTGGCTTTATATATAACGTTTACAGCCGTCGCATATTTGATATACTGGTTTGTGTTCGAAAAGACCAGGAACCTGCCCAACCGCTCGCTGTCGGAGAGGAGTGTATGGCAGTGCTCGATATGCACGCAATATTATATAGACAGCAAAAATACCGGGATCTCGGCCTGCCCGAGATGCGGCAGTTATAACAAGAAACAGCATGGTTTACCACAAAAGGGGGCACAGAGATGATTACCGAAATAGGGATAACGGCGGGAGAGATATGGCATTATCTCGACGAGCACGGCGAGGTGTCTTTCTCCCAGCTATGCTCAGGCGTTGAGAAGCCGAAGGATGTGATCCTGATGAGCCTCGGATGGCTTGCCAGGGAAGGCCACGTGATCCTGGAAGGCGATCAGGATTACAAGATATACCTGCGCAGGTAAACGCAGGTTGAAGTACATCGCTGTATTCATAACAGCAGGTTCCGAGGCGGAGGCCGCCAGGATCGCGAAAGGGCTGGTCGCCGGGAAGCTTGCAGCCTGCGTCAGTATCATACGCGGCATAAGGTCCGTGTATTCCTGGAAGGGCAAGCTGGAGGATTCCAGGGAATGCCTGCTTGTAGCGAAGACGGCAGAAGGCCTTTTCAGCGAGCTCGAGAGGTCGGTAAAGCGTATGCATTCTTATGAATGCCCGGAGATAATCGCGATACCTGTGAAGGCGGGCAGCAGGGACTACCTGAAATGGATCGGCAGTTCCGTAAAATGAGGCGCAGATGAAGAAGAGCCGTTATTTCGAGTACCAGGCGAGGATGAAGAAGGCCTATAAGGAACTCAGGAAAGATTACAACGAAGTAAAGCACTCATATTCAGAGATGATAATGCGCCTTGCGCTCATAGCGGAGCTCAAGGACGGTTCTACCGGCACCCACCTGGTCAAGGTCGCGGAATACTGCACCGAGATAGCCCGCGGGCTCGGGCTCCCGAAGAAGGACATAGATTACCTCAGATACGCAAGCCCCCTGCATGACGTGGGAAAGCTGATAATACCGGATTCGATATTAAAGAAGAAGGGCGGACTAACTCCGGAAGAGCGGGAGATAGTTAAGAAACACGCGCAGATAGGCGCGGAGGTATTCGAAGGGAGCAACCTCAACCTGCTCAAGATCGCGATGATGATCAGTTTGACCCACCACGAGAGATGGGACGGGACCGGGTATCCCCAGGGTTTGAAGGGCAGCGATATACCCGTGTTCGGCAGGATAGTCGCGCTGGCCGACGTATTCGACGCGCTGACATCGAAGAGGCCCTATAAGAGGGCTTTCGGTTTTGAAGAAGCGGTGGATATCATCAAGGCGGAGAGCGGTACGCATTTCGACCCGGCGATAGTGAAAGCGTTCCTCAAGAGGAAGAAGATCATAAGGAAGATATGGAAATCAAAGCGGCAGGTAGGATTGTTCATAACGGAGCAGATACCATGAGAATAAAAACTTTTGTATTTATGGCTACAGCATTAATTTTATTACCTAATTACGCGAGTATGGCAATAGCTACTGACTTAAAATCGGAATATCTCAGAGGAATTGATCTTGCCTCGCAAGGCAAATATGAGGAGGCAAAAAATACATTAGAGAAGTCGTTGGCTGATGAGTTAATAAAACCGTATGCAGAATTAGAGATAAATGCGATAAATGATGTTCTAAATGGAAAAGTTAAGGCAGATATTGCTGCAAGAGCTTTTAAAGGGAAATCTTATGCCGTTAATAAAAATTGGAATCAGGCGATCTCTGAATACTATAAAGTCATAGAATTCAGCCCTTCGTTTAGATACGCGTATGTGAGTAGAGGGAATGCATATTTGGAAACGAAATCATACGGGAAAGCGGTAGAGGATTATTCTGAGGCCATTAAGTTGGATCCAAACGATGCAGATGTATTCAATAAGCGAGGTGTTTCGTATCAATGGAAAGGCAATATTGACAAGGCAATTAAAGATTATTCGTCGGCGATTGATTTGAATCCATCTTCCGCAATATATTACTGCAATAGGGGTAGAGCTTATTATGTTAAAGGCAAGCTTGAGGAAGCTCTTGCGGATCTCGAAAAGGCAACTAAAATGAAAGCCAACTATGTAGATGCATATCTTGTTAAAGGCTGGACTTATGAGGACCTTAAGCAGAATGAGAATGCGATATCTGCTTACAAGAAAGTCATAGAGTTAGATACATCAGAAAATAAGTATGCGACAAGAGAAGCCGAGGGGGCAATAAAAGACCTCGAAAGTAGAATAGTAAAAGAGGCAGAGAAGAAGTCTGATGATAGCAAAAAAAATAAATGAGCTTATAAAGGACATGGATTTCGTGCAGATGGCGACCTGTGACATGGACGGAAGGCCGAATGTCGCGCCCAAGTTCTTCCTGAAGGCGGAGGGCGGGCATATCTACATGGTCGATTTCGTGATAGGCAGGACATTCAGGAACCTGAACATAAACCCGAAAGCGTCGATATCCGTAGTCGACTATAAGAACCTTACGGGGTACCAGGTGAACGGCGCGGTCGAGATCCTTTCCGAAGGCGCGGAGTACGAAAAGGCGGCGAAAGAGTTCCTGGACAAGGAGATAAGACTTTCGACGAAACGGATAGTGGAAGGGGTAAAGAAAGGCGAGAGGCATAACAGCTTTGAAGCTGCGTTCCCGAACAGGATAGTAGTGTTCAAGGTCAGCATAGACGAGGCGGTCGAAATATGTCCCGGAGGCGAACTTAAAAAAGAGGGCTACAAGGGAGACGTTCAATGAAAGGATATCGTGTATTTGCGTTGGCCGCGGCCCTGCTGTGCGTTTCTATGACGTCATCTTCCGCGCATGCGGCTATAACATGGGCGGGCAACCTCAACAGCGCGCTTAAAGAGGCGAAGTCGAAGAATAAGCCCGTAATGGCGGATTTCTATACCGACTGGTGCGGGTGGTGCAAGAAGCTCGACAGGGACACTTATGCGGACCCCGAAGTGGCTAACCTCGCTAAAAAATTCATATGCGTCAAGGTCAATGGCGATAAATACCCGACACTCGTGTCAAAATACGGAGTGTCGGGATACCCGACGATAATATTCCTCGGCCCGGCCGGCGATAAGACGGATGCAATAGTCGGTTATGTGAACGCGGAAGGCATGCTCTCGAAGATGAACTCAGTCCTGTCGAAGATGACTGCGGAAATGCCCGCGGAAAAAGCCGAGGAAAAGAAAGAAGAGATGTCCGTGAAGCCGGAAGACAGGAAACCGGCCGGAAGCTGGAAGTCGAAAGTGAGCGACTGGTGGTCCGGGGTGAAGAAGACAGATTCCGCCCAGGAGACAGGAACGACGGTTGCCGAGCCTGCCGTCTCCGATACGGTAGCCGCCGCAAAGGGGACTATCTATAGCGACGTGCTGGAGCTTAACAGCGGCAGGAAGATACAGGGGCTAATAGAAAGCCAGGATGACCTGCATTACAATATCAAGCTCCCCCTCGGCAAGACATCGATAAAGAAAGCCGACGTCAGGGAGGTCAGGAAACTGTCTGACGAAGAGGCATGCGTGATGATGGGAGATAAATATTACGAGACGAAGAATTATGATGCCGCTGTGGCAGAGTACAGCAGGGCGTTAAGTATAAATCCGGGCTATAAGCCTGCGAAGGTGTCTTTAGATTCCGCGAAGCAGAAGAAGTTCGAGGCCATAGAGCAGGAGAAGAAGAGGAAGAAACTTGAAGAGGAATCCGCGCAGGAAGTAACTGCAGAAGAGACCGTAGCCGCCGCTGAACAGGCCGCGCAGCCGTCTTCTAAAAGGATAAGCTTCGGTTTCAACGTAATGAACAGGGAGATGCTTAAGAGGAAATACGATTATAAGGACTTTGGGTTTTCGGTCGATGACGCGCTGGTCGTGAACGGTTTCTACGCGAGGAACCCCGAATCGTGCAAACCCGTCTATCCGGCGCATGAAGCCGGACTGAGGCCCGGAGATAAGATAGTGTCTATTAACGGCGAATCGGTGAGCGGGCTTACGGCGGCAGAAGCGACGAAACTCATAGGAAGCCACCGGTATACAAAGTTCGTTATAGAGCGGCCGTAGAAGGAACTATACACACCGGAAGAATTTTGGTATAATCCATACTCTGTTTTATATGGTTGCCAATAGCATGGGGCTGGTCCCTCAAAGATAGAGGTAATGGACCGTCCCACAATATCGGTCGACCATATAATTAATAGAGAGACCGATTTTGTGGGGCTGGTCCACAGGACCGCCCCATTACATCCAGTAGCGAGGGGCTGTAGCTCAGCTGGGAGAGCGCTTGAATCGCACTCAAGAGGTCGGGGGTTCGATCCCCCCCAGCTCCACCATCTTAAAAGGGGATTCCCTCCATTGAAAACCCCATTGAATCTGCTGATAAATAACCTGCTTTATATAGCGGATATCGGCGCTAGCGGTGGGCTTGATTCTCGGTGGGAAAAATATGCGCCTTATTATAGATCGGTCTTGTTTGAACCGGACCAAAGGGCTTTTTGTGATTTGAAATCTTCCGCAGGGGTTAAAAGCGTAATCATAAATAAAGCTTTATCCGATAAAGATGCGGAAATCACTTTTAACCTGTGCAGGAAACAGCAGGTATCCTCGGCCCACCTACCGAATTATGAATTTATCAACAAATTCCCGGATCCGTCCCGATTCGAGGTAACAAAAAAGTTAAAGTTATCGGCCGATTCCCTTGACGGACAATTGCTGCGTAATAAAATCGAATATATAGATTTTATCAAGATAGATACGCAGGGGCATGAGCTTGCTATTTTGAAAGGCGCGATGAAAACCATACCTCAAGCGACAGGGATTGAGGTTGAGGTTGGATTTGCGCCAATTTATGACAATCAACCGCAGTTCGGGGAGATTGACGGGTTTCTAAGGAGCTTCGGCTTTGAAGTAATTGATATCAGCAGGGCTTATTGGAAACGCAGCATTCCTTCTGATTACAGAGGGAAAGGGCAGATAGTTTGTGGAGACGCACTATATTTTAAAACCCCCGAAAATTTATGCAGCTCTCCCGGTATCGATGAAAAGAAGCTGATTCGCTCATTTTTTGTATATTTAGCGTATAATTATGCCGATATAGCCGATGTATTGGCCAATCTGTCTCTTGAAAAATGTTTGATATCTCGTGAGAAATACGACCTGCTGATTTTGTATCTCAATGAATACAGGCGGCGATTTTCATGTCCGGTATTTCCGAAGAAGGAAAGAATATACAGTATATTCATCAAGATCGCCAATTTATTTTCTGAGAAAAACTGGTGTTTTGGTTCCGACAGGTTTATAGGTAATCCATAAATTATATGTTAAAATCGCTAAGCTGGTTTTTAGCAGGTAGCATCGCGCTGGCGTGCGCCGCGGCGGACGGCTACGCGGAAGATATCCATAATTCCGTGGTCGCCGGATCGTTCTATCCGGCCGAATCCGTTGTGCTCGCGCAGCAGGTCGACACGTACCTTGAGGGGGCAGGCCCGCAGCAGATAGACGGCGAGATAGTAGCGATAATTTCGCCGCATGCCGGTTATATATATTCAGGGCCGGTGGCGGCTTATGGGTACAGGGCCGTCTCCGGGCGCAGTTACGATACGGTAGTGATAATAGGGCAGAGCCACTCGCTTATATTCGACGGCGTTGCGGCCCTTGAAAAGGACCGGTACGAGACGCCTCTCGGCAGGGTCGCGATAGACCGCGATTTCATGAAGAAGCTGTTAAGAGCCGAGAAGGTCACAATGGTATCAAAGCCCGGGGCCTTCGACGAGGAGCATTCGGTAGATGTCCAGATACCGTTCCTGCAGAGGTCGCTGAAAGATTTCAAGATCGTGCCGCTGGTCATAGGCAGGGCGGACTATAATACCTGCAAGGGGCTGGCAAGGGGCCTCATTAAGGTCATCAAGGGATCGGGAAAGAGAGTGCTGATAGTCGCAAGCACGGACCTATCCCACTACCATAAATATGGGGATGCCGTCGTGAAAGACCAGGCGACGATTTCCGAGATCATGAATTATGACCCTAAGAGGTTTGCCGTCAAGGTCGGTGAAAGGGAATGCGAGCTTTGCGGGCCGGCGCCGGTGGTCGTGGCGATGTTAGTGGGCAGAGAACTGGGAGCGGAGAATATCAGTGCGCTTAAATACGCGAATTCGGGCGACACTGCCGGCGACAAGAGCAGGGTTGTAGGTTACGGCAGTATCGTCATCTATAAAGCCGAGGAGGATAAGATGCTTACTTCCGCGCAGAAGAAGGAGCTTTTGGGCATCGCGAGAAGGACGATAGAGTCATACATAAAGGACGGCAAGGTACCGGATTTCAAGGTGGACGATGAGGGCCTGAAGAAGAATGAGGGCGCCTTTGTCACAATACGTAAGTCCGGCGAGTTGAGGGGCTGTATCGGGAACATAATCGGTCAGCAGCCGCTCTATCTTACGGTAAGGGACATGGCCGTGGAGTCATCGTCCGCGGACCCTAGGTTCGCGCCGGTTGGCCCCGGCGAGATCGAGGAGATAAAGATAGAGATATCAGTCCTCTCGGAGCCGAAGAGGGTCGAAAGCGCCGATGAGATCAAGCTCGGCGTGCACGGTGTCATAGTGAAAAGCGGGTATCGCAGCGGCGTCTTCCTGCCCCAAGTGGCGGATGAGACCGGATGGACGAAGGAGGAGTTCCTCTCGAACCTTTGCGAGGGAAAGGCCGGACTTCCGGCTGACGCTTGGAAAGACAAGAAGACCGAACTGTACGTATTCACCGCGCAGGTATTCTCCGAATGAGCAGGTTCTTTGTCCCCGAGGGCTCTGTAACGGGAGGCAGGATAACCGTGACGGGAGAAGAGCTCCATCACGCAAAGGACGTGATGCGGCTCCGTGAAGGCGACCTCATAACGGTCTTTGACGGCACGGGCAGGGAATATACCGGAGTAGTGGATAGGGTCGGAAAGGACGAGCTGTCGGCCGCTGTCAGCAGGGTCTCGGAAGCAGGGAAAGAAAGATGCCGGCTGACGCTGGTACAGGCGATACCGAAATTATCGAGGATGGACCTTATCATTGAAAAGGCGACGGAGCTCGGGGTCGCGAGGATAATCCCGATCGTCACTTCACGTACGGTCGTGAAGATATCCGGCGAAGGGAACAAGACCGAACGATGGAAGAAGATAGCGGTGGTCGCCGCAAAACAATGCGGAAGGTCGACCTTCCCTGAGATAGCGCCGGTCACCGGGCTGGAAGATTCGCTGAAAGAGGTGAAGGGCTGCGAGATCTCGCTTATGCCGTGCCTTCATGAGGGCAATAAGCGGCTCAGGGACGCGATCTGCGGGCGTAAGGCCGAATCCGCCGCTGTATTCATAGGGCCTGAAGGCGATTTCACGCGCGAAGAGGTCGAAGCTGCGATAAGATCCGGCGTCATTCCTGTAATTTTAGGGAACGAGGTGCTGCGTTCCGAGACGGCGGCAGTCGCCGTTTTGTCCGTCCTGAGCTATGAGCTCAGATGGAAATAAAACCCAAAAAATTGTTCACAAAATAATTTATCCACAATGATTCTCGGCAGGCTGTGCTATAAAACTGAGGATTCCTTCAAGTTATGCGTCCTGCCTATTAGCAGTCCACAAAGATGAGTGCCAGATGTCAGTCATACATGTTGTATGTATGTGTGTGAAATGGCCACAAGATGTAGTCTTTTTTTTGCTTGACAACGGGGCCCCGCGGTGGTATAAGGGAAAATGGGAAATCAGAAAGGAGGTTGATGATATCAGCCAAATTTTTGTTCCCACCTTCCTCCTAAAAGGGTATCGAGCAATGCCCTGAAGTCGATTGGAAGGTAAAACCCGATGAGAGGGAGTAGGAAAACGACCAACCGTTCAGTTCATCTTTCGCGGTCAGACCGCGTTAAAAACTGTAAAAGAGATGAAATAAACGAAGTCGTTACCGACGGCCTGCTCGGCTGTGGTCGCTTATAGCGATAAGCAATTAAAGGAGAAATCGACGCGGACAAGTCTGTAGAGCCCTTGCATTAGAGGATAATCACCCTGTAATGTGGGGTACCTCGAAAAGCTTGAGTAAAGGATTACCCCTTCTCCCTCTCTGATATTAAGAAGGCTAAGATATGAAGGATGAGTTTGAAGATTCTGATTTTTATAAGCCACAGGACAAAATAGACGACCTTGAGAGCAGGGTTGACGACCTTGAAAGTAAGGTAGATGAATTAGAGAATGCTTTGAAAGATAGAGGGGATGGGGGTTGTATGGGCTTCCTTGTCTTTATATTGTTGATAGCGGTTATAGTATTATTTTGCAGATGATGATAAGGATTGCTCAGCTTATATTTATAGAATAAAGAAGGGGCAAATGGGTAAAGAAACTAAAGAGAGAAAACCCTCGATACTTAAGATGGCGGGAATTGAGTTGGCGCGATTTATTTGTTATGCCTTTATGTTTTTTTTGATATTCAGTATAGGGGCTCCGTTATTTGGGAAAAAAGTTAGTGTTAAAGGAACGGTCGAGAAGCAAGCGGAAAAAGCGGGTATAGCGTTAGAGGATATAGGGCCGATTGTGTATTTAGAGCAATGCAACCCCGATATTAAAGGGATAAGCTATAGAGATTCCTTGGACTTATCCAAAGGGCCAGCACTTATAGACTGGAAGGAAGAGGAGCTTCCGTTTTGGCTGGCTGTTGATAGTAGCCTCAGAAATAGAAATTTTAAAAATCCTTGCATATTTTTAGATTTTGGTGGCAAGGTAGCCGTCCGTAGAGGGGATGGCTGGCAAGAGTTAGACCCGAATTATAAGTACAACGTCCAAATTGAAAAGGAAATCCAACCTGGAAAAGGTTTCAGGCTAAATCCGCTTTTTATTAAATTTCCGAGTGAAGGCTCATATGTTGTCAGGTATTCGATAACAGGAGACGATGAGTCCCCAACTCAAGGAACATTCGTAATTGAGGCCCGAAAAGGGATTGGCTTGAAAAAAGATATTCCTTGACATCGATTAAGGTCGTGATATAATCAACTCGACAATTTAAGAATTGCTGTAAGGGCAAGCGTCTTCGGACGGATAACCCCTCGATGGACTGAAAGGTCTGTCGAGGGGATTATTATGTTTAAGGAGGCTGATATGGGAAGGCAGTTTGGCAGTCGGGACAGCTTTAAGCGGAACTCAGTAAATTATAAAGGCCGACTTCGTGGAGCGACTTCGGACGACACCTACGGCTACTGGCTACGGAACCAAAGAGACCGTGGCCTGGTCAAGCCCACGGGTACAGCAGAGCATTTACGGATTCGTTATCTGTGGGAGTATCTTGGCTTGACCAGACCGTTTTCGAAAAGATACAGGTTTTCCGTAAAACGGGTAATCTCCTTATGGAAGGCTCTTCCAGACTGCCTTGACTGGATGCGTTTGTATCTACCTGAAGGCAAGAGGGACTGCAAAGGTAATTATAGGCCGACAACGATTTCGGAAGAAGAGGCTCAGGCGATACTGCTATTTAATAGGATACTGATTCAAAGACGCAAATCTATGTTCATGGAATTAGGAAATCTGGAAAAAGACCGCAAATAGAATAATTTTATAAAAAGCCACAAATAGAATAATTCAGGCTGTTCCGTAGGCAAGCGCTTCGGCGAGTAATCCTCGGGGTTCCCAAAAGGGAGCTTCGAGGATTTTATTTTGCCTTTTTATTATAAATAAAAGGAGTTCAGCGTTAATAAGAATAAGACCTAATAAATAGTTTTAGAAATTCAAAGGATGACTTTGCTTATCCTTTGAGTAAATAGAGATTATAAAACTATGATACGGAAAAATAATTTAATAATAGTTTTGGTGGTTATGCTTACTACTTTTAAATATTGAGGTTAATTTTATAAGGTTCGAGGTCATATTCTTGGATAGGTATATTATTAAAATGAGTGAAGGTCGTCCCCCAACAAGGGGGCGGTATTTAGTGTTTTATATTTAGAGGTATAAAGGTATACGTTAGGTGGAAAAGCAAAAGATAAAAATAGTGGCGACAACGTTTCGAGAGACTTCAGAGACAGAAAAGAGGGCAGTTGCGGAAGTACTGCTCAAGCATCTCGATGACGGTAAAACAAAGGAGAAGGCCGATGGGGACGAAGAGGGTAATGGAATTAGTAGATAAGCGTACTGGTCTTATGGAATGCAAGGTATGTCATCAGTTAAAGTTTGCTATGCAAAAGCCCGAAGTGGGCAAATTCTCCCGTGGGGCTTGGCAGTGTCCTAATGGCTGTAAATTGGAAGATGCGCTAAGGTGGGAAGAGTGGGCACAGTGGTTAAAAAAAGTATCTGAAGGGTATAGTGCCGATGAGTATAACGTAATGATAATCCGACTTATGGATATGCTTTGCTATTTTGGGAATTCCTACCTGATATACGAATTTCAAAAGGATATTGAGGATAAAAATGGTGAGAAGAGAAAGAGAACGGCTTGAATTAATGAATTTCAGGAAGGAAGATTGTGCAAAAGGCAGGGAAAAGGAATTATGTTATATCTGTGGGCTTGGTATTTATCCTCAGGAAATGATAAGGAAGGTTTGGAGAAGAATAGGAATTTATAATATCTGGTTTCAAAAGAGTGTATGTCATCTGGACTGCTTCGAAGTGTCGGGAAATAGGATTGGGCCTGATGTCTTTGATTCTGATAGAGGTAATTAAGAAGATGTTTTTCAGGAATGTCATAGATTGGTATATCTCGTGTATAGAGACTTATATACTATGGGCTGAATGTATACGGCACTGTACACAGTACGTCTTGACCGCAAGCTCCCGATATGACCTATCTGACCGTTCTCCGTCGAGGAGACAAAGTTCTTTACATACAGGAAACGTATATATATACTTCCCCAAACTTCGGGATAGTAAGTTATCCGACGAGAAAGGGGGAATTAGATGAAAAGAGGAATGGTGGCGGTGTATATCAGATGTTCGACAGCGGAACAGGAAAGTGAGAATCAGAGGATAGCGCTCTCGCAGTGCCTTAACAACAAGGGGTATAAACCCGACGACGTGGAAGTGTATGAGGACTTCATTAGCGGTGTGGTATCACACAGACCAGATTTAGATAGATTACTCGGGGATGTAAGGGCAGGAAAGATATCAGCCGTGTATGTATGGCGGTTAGATAGGTTGGGTAGGTCTCTTAAAGATTTGATATACCTTATGGAATTCTTTAAAGCGAACGAGACCGAGTTTGTATCACTCAAAGAGTCTATTGATACATCGACTTCAGCAGGTCAGCTTATGTTCCACGTGTTAGGGGCAATTGCCCAGTTTGAAAGGGATTTGATTTCAGAAAGATGTAAATTGGCAGTCCTTCGTCGACGGGCTTTAGGCCTTCCAGTGGGCCGTATTGAAGGGTCTAAAGATAAAAGACGCCGTAATCCAAAGTCCTACATTGAGCTGTGGAACAAACGTAAACAAGCCTTGTCAAAGCTGTATGGGGATAAGATTAATCCTAAAATGCTAAAGGAATTGAAAGAAAGAGGCATAGTAATATGATTGTACATATCAAATCTCATATTCACGACTTTATACGGTATATCAGGTTCATCACAAGGGGAGCGTTAAAGGATGTATGTATAAGGCTCTTGTTTGCGGTGTACTTAAGCCCAAAGAGTCAGTTGCGGATTGACACGACCAATAGTACTTTCAGGCTTACGCAAGGCAATCAACGTCGATTAAACTTTTGCCCGTCGACTGATTCAGTATCGGCGACTCAAAGAATGAATGTACCTGTATGGTCGTTTTTAAAGATTTCAGTTGTGGTGTGCAGAGGAATCCTGTGGCGAGGTCAGTCTCCCGATACAGGAGTCCAAG
>Ga0116153_10001727_pt1 | contig 19189 bp, 23 predicted proteins | sample AD_UKC028_MetaG_FD_89896 | JGI IMG/M metagenome (GOLD analysis project Ga0116153, IMG submission 89896) | Active sludge microbial communities of municipal wastewater-treating anaerobic digesters from USA - AD_UKC028_MetaG | ecosystem: Engineered > Bioreactor > Anaerobic > Digestate | place: USA...
AAGTGGGGAATGAACCAGTATATGAAGATGGACCGGCTTGAAGAGGAAGTCGCTGAAATCCTGAAGGCATAACCGGACTGATGGGGTTGCTATGAAAAGTGCGAAAGATTCTTGACACTATCGAGGGAACGGCACCACCTTCAGGCGAAGTAAGCGTTAAAAGTCAACACTTCCATCAGTAACCCACAGTTCTTCATGATATATCCAATACTCGCTTTTTAGGTGTGTCTTTATAAGAACACACCTTTTTCATTATAAAATATCACATCAGTCCCTTTCTGCTCTATACCCATACTACCCCCAAAGACCTTCATAGAGAGGAGGTAGCTATGAACGTGAAAGAGGGAATATCATTGTTTAAATTTTACCAGCAGTCAAACCACAGGAAAAGGACTGTCGAGAGCTACAGGTATTTATTGCAGCATTTCAACTCTCTTTTTTCTGATCGTGATCTGGACTCTATAAAGCCCGATGAGATCTATCACTTCCTGGAGCAGATGACAAAAACATTATCCAAATCTACCCGAAGGTTACGCTATGCCCAACTTAAGGCCTTCTTCAATTTCATGATCGAAAAATGTTACCCGGACCTCAAGAACCCCTGCAATGCCCCTTTGCTTTCCAAAACATTCAGGATGCCGAGGCAGACGCCAAAGACAATCCTTGAGAAAGAAACTGTGGATGAGATGATCTACAATACAAAGAACCAGAGAAACCGGCTGATGCTTGAGCTTATGGCGCGGTGTGGTTTAAGAATAGGGGAACTGCTCAATATCAGGGTGTCGGATGTATCAGAAAGGAGGCTTACCATAAAAACACCGAAGTCAGGAAATGAATCGGAGGTCGCCTTCATGCCGGAACAGGTTGCAAAACGGCTCAATGAATACATCATGCGGAACAATATTGCTTCTGATACCCATGTGTTCCCCATCTGCTATTCTACGGCACGGACATTCATCAAAAAGCTGGGAAGCAAGCTGCAGATTGTCCTATCTCCCCATGACCTCAGGAGATACTCAGCAACCTATGCAAGCCGTAACGGAGTACCGTTAGAAATCGTATCAAAGGTGATACTTCGCCATCAAGACTTAAAGACAACACAAATCTACCTGGGCAAGGTGAGTGAGCATGAAGCAATACGCTGGATGGACATTCTCCATGGCAAATAGAATTAACCCGTAATCGACTACGGGTAGAAACATAATGGTCTTTGGGGAGCCATCTTTTTCCTTTAAGACAGATTTTATGGTTGTCAGGAAGGGTTGTTTTATATGTTGCGGGGTGTAATTAACAATCCTGAGCAGATGGGAAGCATGCCGGTTTTCAGGTGGTAATAATTTGGTTGGGCAACCTCAAAACAATTGTTTTTACACCCCATATCACCAAGCCTTTCCCCGATATTGCAGAAATCGTCAAATAAAATATTTCGAAATAGTACATTTTCCCCTTAGCTTTACCTCAACCTTTCTCCTTGACATTATGTATCTTATAGGATACCATGTATTCATAGTCAAGATTAAACAGACCGAAGCGTATGAGGAATGGTTTAACAGCCTTTCTGATGGCAGGGCGAAAGCCAGAATAGATGTTAGAATACGCCGTATGTCTCTTGGCAATCCCGGCGAAACAAGATCGGTAGGTGAAGGAGTTATGGAACTCAAAATAGACTACGGTCCGGGATACCGGGTTTACTATTTGAGTAAAGGCAAAACCGTTGTCATACTTCTTGCCGGCGGGGATAAGAAAACGCAGAATAAAGACATAGCCAGAGCAAAGGCGTTGGCCAAAGAGATTCAAAAGGAGAGATAAATTATGAAAACAAGACCATGGGATGCTGTGGACCATCTGAAAACCGAAGAAGATATGGTGAACTACCTTGAAGCGGCGTTTGAAGACGGCGATCCTTCTCTCATACAGGCTGCCATAGGTGATATAGCAAGAGCAAGGGGCATGACGGACATTGCCCGAAACGCCGGTCTTGGTCGGGAAAGTTTGTACAAATCTCTGAATCCCAGGGGTAACCCTTCCTTTGCCACAGTCCTCAAGGTAATAAAAATACTTGGCCTTTCATTGCGGTTGCAAAGACAAGCGTAGATATTCTAATATTTGCGAAAGCACTATTTGGTTGCAGAGCCTTGCGTGGTTTTCCATATCAATTTGATTCAACAACCTGACCTTATTAAATACTGGATCTGTTAGTACGGGACGAAATGTGCAGTGCCTGGCAGCTTTTTTCTGATCCTGCGTGCTGCAGTTGCCTTCCTGAAGGTGAGTTTCTAGAGCCTAATCCCGATACATAACATTTCAATTGTTAATCAATCATATCGTAGCACGGCGTGTTATTGACGATATATTCTCCAAATGCTAATATCTCAAAAACTATTGGATACAGTAGATTATACGTCAGAGATGAAAAGAGTGAAGACAATCCTTGCTTTATTGTTTTGGACAACGGTTGTAGGCGTGGTATTTGCTGGCGGGTCAACCTTTGGATCTGAGACACTTAAGAGAGATAATCGTGGATCACCAGGTGATAATCAGCAATACAGTAAAGTGTGCCTTCGTGTCTCGGATATGGTTCGTGAAGGACGCAAAATAGGAACGAAGGCAGAAAAAGAACTGGGCAAGTATGGCAACCTGAAGCCGGTTCTGCAACAATACAGATTCACAGAAAACGCAATGTCCATTCTCCGAGAAATAAAAGGATATGTAGTTTCGTTGTCTACCATCGATATCGATAATGACGGTGTCAGGGAACTCAGGTTTCGTCTTAGCGGGGGCAGCGGGCATTGTGAAGATAATTATTTCTTCAAAAAAGATGGAACCGGCACGTATGGGTACGTTGAAGCAAAAGGGCTCGATCTAACTGGGGGCAGACTGTGTGCCGACGGGGGTCTCTCCTTCTTTCGTCATAAAGGTCTAAACTATCTTGCCGTCCACTCTAGCCCGTTAACATTCCCGCAAAAAATAGACCTGTACTCCGGAAGAAAAGATGGGTTCCGTTACGAATGCACCATCCAGACTTTTTCCGACCAAGTCGATGCATCGACTACATGCAAGGAAGCCATCTGTGAGGCTGTTCGCCGGAAAGCACAAGACTTTGTTACCGGTGCACTAGGAGGGCAGGTCTTTTCTGCAGCTGAACAACCAATCGAAGATTCCGCCTTGCTTGCCATAGACTGGCACTCCCTCAAACCATTCGAACGTGAAGGGCAACTGTTTTCCATCGACCTCGATAATGACGGTGTAGATGAGCTAATGATAAAAAGAAGAAGTTCACCCGCTAATTGGCTCCATTATTCCATTCTAAGAATGGAAGCGGGAACCTATCGGGTTATTGACCCAAGGAATTTCTATGAAAACTACGAAGTACTTGGTGAACCGGATGATTACCTATTCGACGACAATCTTGTTTTCGTGAAATCATCCGACAAGAATTATTTTATCACCATTCACTTTAACCACAGGCATCCGAAATCTTGTCACTTAGGCATATATCTCATTGAAAAACGCAAGGCCTCAAAGATTGGAATAGTTAACGCATCTTTTAAAAAACTGAAAAATAATTTGAGCCATGATGAAAATTGAAATCTCCAACCCGTGCGTGAAGCGAATCTGCATAAAACCTGTTTCGCTGGCACCTGTGTCATGCTTTCTTTCAACCCGTAATCCGTGATTCTTCATGATATATCCAATACTCGCTTTGTAGGTGAAGCTGATCCTGGGAACCCGCTTATGAGCCGCGTGAACGCTCCGAAGGACAACGCGTGCTGTTTGAGGAGCTTGCAAAGCGACGAGTTCACGCGAATTGAGTGAACAGCGGATCATTTAGCGGGTATCCCGCGGATGCGGGACGTTAGGTCCGCGCGCAGGGAGCTGCGAACAAATAGACCCCTTGCGAACATTACAGAAACTTCCTCCTCGGTCTGTGGTCGCTTATGCATCGATGCGAGCCGGAGCGCTTAAGGCAGGTGTGGTCCGAAGCGTGGGAGCGAATGGACATGGTCCGGGAGACAAATACTGTTTATCCGGTTTTTATGGTTTGTTCGGTTGTAACTAACCAGAGAAACTGAAGAAACCAGACAGACCCACTACCTGTCCATAACCCATGACCTATCACCTGTTCACTGTTTTTTATTCTTGCTTTTTGTCCAATATAATCATATATTTATGCCCATATGGACAAACCGGCTATTGCATCTGTGACGTTGGCGGATATCTATCTCGAACAGGGGCACATTGATAAATCCATCGAGGTATACACCGAGCTTGTCCGGCGGGAGCCCCGTAATACAGCGTATAAAAAACGGCTGACAGCGTTGAAAAAGGAACGCAAGAACTGGCACAAAGGCACGCCGGGGCCTGTAAGGAAAATATTAAAGAAGAAACTATGGTGACCGCAACACGACAGCCGCGCATAGAACGCATCCAGGAGCTTATCGAGGAAACAGGGATAGACGGCTGCGTCCTTAAGGGGATGGACAACATATTCTACCTCACCGGTTTCAGGGGTTCCGAAGGGACGCTCCTGGTCACCAGGGGAGATGTCATACTCATCGTCGACTTCCGGTACATCACCCATGCGAAAGAGGTGACCCGGGACATCAGCATCGTCGAGCTCAAGCAAAAACAGGACGCCCTGTACGACATGTGCAAAAAATATGGCATCTCGCAGCTCGGTTTTGACGGCGCCCATGTCCCGTACAACACTTATCGTTCATGGGCCGACAATCTTCCCGGCATCAACCTCGTCCCAATGAGCAACGCAGTTGAGGAGATACGGAAGATCAAGGAGCCCGGGGAGATAGCGGCCGTTATGAAGGCCATAGCGGCGGCAACGCAGGCCTTCACGGACATCATGGGCCTCATCAGGCCGGGAAGCACGGAAAGGAATATCGCCGATGAACTCGACCACGCCATGCGCGGCCGGGGAGCTCAAGGGCCCTCCTTCCCCACCATTGTCGCCTCCGGTCCCCGCGGCGCACTGCCCCACGCGGAACCCTCCGACAGGAAATTCGAGGCCGGTGACACGGTGATCATCGATTTCGGCGCACTCGTCGACGGCTACTGCAGCGATGAAACGGTAACGGTCTGCCTCGGCGATATTCCCGACAAAATGAAGGAGGTTTACTCCATAGTCGATGACGCACGAAAACTGGGCATCGACAATGCGCTCTCCGGCAAGACAGTGAAGCAGCTCGACGATATCGTCCGGGGATACATTGAAGAGAGAGGCTACGGCGACTTCTTCCGACACGGCGTCGGACACGGTGTGGGCATCGCTGTCCATGAGGCGCCCGGCATAAACAGCGTGGCAACGGGGATACTGGAAGAGAACATGATCGTCACGATCGAGCCCGGCATATACCTGCCGAATATCGGTGGCGTCAGGCTCGAAGATATGGTACTAATAACAGCAGGCAAAGCACGGGTTCTGACAGGCATCAGAAAAGACATGATGAATCTGTAGGTCTATAAGGCCCGGTCTTACAGTTTTTATGCAGGAGGAAACATATGATCATCGACACAACAGAATTCAGAAAGGGCCTCAGAGTTCTTCAAGATAATGAGCCGTTCACCATTGTTGAATTCCAGCACGTAAAACCCGGGAAGGGCGGGGCCTTTGTCAGGACAAGGCTTAAAAGCCTCATCACCGGAAACGTCCTTGACAAGACCTTCAGGTCCGGTGACAAGATGGAAGTTCCCGACATTGAAGAAAAACAGATGCAGTTCCTGTACAGGGAAGGCTCCAATTACTACTTCATGGATGAGGCCACTTACGACCAGATATTCATTGAAGAGAAAAGCCTCGGCGACACGAAAAACTATCTCAAGGAAAGCATGGTCATTACGGTGCTTTTTTACAAAGGAAGGACCATCGGCGTCGACATGCAGAACTTCGTCAGCCTTCTCGTGGCCCAGACAGAACCGGGCATCAAGGGTGATACCGCCCAGAACGCCACAAAACCAGCGGTACTCGAAACGGGACACACCGTCCAGGTCCCGCTCTTTGTCGAAGAGGGCGACATGGTGAAGATCGATACGAGAACCGGCGCATATATCGAACGCGTGCAGAAATAGGGACATTATGCTGATCACTTTCGAAGGCATCGAAGGGAGCGGGAAAACAACCCAGATCGCACTCCTTGCCGATCACTTGAAAAAGAAAGGCCGGTCGATCATACAAACAAGAGAGCCCGGCGGGACCGGCTTCGGCGAAGCCTTGCGGTCTGTCCTTCTGAAAAAAGGCTTCAATGTATTTCCCCTGCCCGAGCTTCTTGTTTTCATGGCCATGAGGGCCCAGCACATTGAAGAGGTCATCCTCCCGGCGCTTCAGGACGGCTCCATAGTCATTTGTGACCGTTTTGTGGACGCCACATATGCATACCAGGGATACGGCAGAAAGATAGATCTCGGTGTGATTGAAACCTTGAACAGGCTGGTAACCAGGGGCATAAGACCCAATCTGACGATCCTTTTGAACGTATCGGCGGAAAGGGGCCTGAAGCGAAAAGCGGCATCGGCCCAGATGGACAGGATAGAGGAAGAGGACATCTCTTTTCACCAGAAGATAAAGAAAGCCTACGAAAAGCTCGCCAGGGAAGACCCCAAAAGGTTCTTTGTTGTTGACGGCGCTCTCAAGGCCGACGCGATCCACCAGATCATCCGGGAAAAAGTGAATAATGTCCTGAAAAGTTATGGCATTTAATGACATCATCGGACACGAGCGGCAAAAGAGGTTCCTCACCTATCTCCTGGAGAGGGGGAATATACCTCATGCCTTTCTCCTGTGCGGCCAGGAAGGGATCGGGAAAAGGAAAACGGCCCTCGAATTTGCCCGTCGTCTCTTTTGCCTGAAAAAAACGGGCTGCGGTGAATGTCGTGCCTGCGTGAAGCTCGACAGGGGAAGCCATCCCGACCTTGTCATAATCGAACGCGAAGGCTCTATAGGCATCGACAACTCCCGCATGATAGCGAAAGAGGTTTCGGAACATCCATTTGAGAGTGATAAAAGGGTCATCATCATAGACAACGCGGAAACGATGACCATGGAGGCAGCCAACGCCCTGTTGAAGACGCTGGAAGAACCGCCGCCGTACAATCATTTTTTTATAATCACCTCCTCGGAACGGGAAATCCCTATGACGATACGGTCGCGGTGCTCCAGGATCGCTTTTTCACCCCTCGCCCGGGAACAGCTCGAAACATATTTCATGACAGACGGCGATCAGCACCAGGCAAGGCTGCTCTCTTCGATCTCTTTCGGCAGTATCGGCTGCGGAATCTTCTGGCAGGATGAGGACAATTTTTCTCTCAGGGAAAAGCTTGCCGCGGCTGTATGCGGGAAGGACAAGAGCTTCGTCGCCCTTTCATCGCTGGCGGAGCGGGCATCGGCAACAGACCATAGCGTCACCATGTACCTCACATTCCTCCTTTCATTTTTCAGGGACATATTTGTAAGGAAAACAACAGGCGAGATGTCGTTTGTTACCAACGCCGATCTCGAAGACCTTCTCGGCGATGCCGCGTCCGATCTGCCGTGGATCGAGGGGTCTATGAAAAGAATACAGGAAACCATGCGCATAATGCGGTATAATGTTAACCGATGGCTCGTTTTTGAGAACCTTCTTATTCACGTCGCGAGGGATTAGGTAATGAAAAGTTGTTACGTCAGTATAGACAGGCTGACAGGGATCGTGGAGCTCGAAGCAATAGATGACATAAAGACCGGCGATTTCATCGTAAGCGAGCTTGACAAGGGAACCTGCCTCGGCACCGTTATTTCGGAACCGGCAGACACGACAAGGGAAGGCCTGAAAAAAATCGGCAGAAAGGCTACCGAACAGGAAGTGAAGGACCATTACGCACTCAAGGAAAAAGAACAATACTCCTTCGATTTCTGCAAAAAAAAGATCCAGGAAATGGCCCTGCCTATGAAGCTGCTTTCCACCGAGTACCTCTTCGGCGGCACAAAGCTCCTGTTCTATTTCATCTCCGAGAACAGGGTGGACTTCCGCGAACTGGTAAAAGAGCTGGCAAAAGAGTTCAAGATCAGGATCGAGCTCAGGCAGGTCGGTGTCAGGGACGAGGCCAAGATCATCGGCGGGCTGGGCAACTGCGGCAACACCATATGCTGCAGAAAGTTCCTCAACAACTTCTCCATAGTATCCATCAAGATGGTCAAGGAACAGAGCCTGGCCCTCAATCCGTCCAAGATATCGGGCATCTGCGGAAGGCTCATGTGCTGCCTTGCCTACGAATACGAAACATATGTTTCCTGCAAGAAAAACTTCCCCAAGATCGGCAAGAGGGTGAAGACGCCGCAGGGTGAAGGCAAGGTCGTAAAGCACAACGCCCTGGCATCGACCATTTCGGTGCAGCTCGACGACGGCAAAGAGATAACCCTGCCCGTCAAGGACGTTTCTGCTGCGGAGCAGCCAAAAGGCAATCAGCCGCCAAACGTAAGCGACAAGAATAAACCAAAGAATGACAACGACCGTACGCAGGCAAGAGAGAAACAACCGAACCACGGCAACCATAACAAACCGAAGAATAACATTGGCAGCAAGAAAACCAATAACCAATGACCAGATGAAAAAGAGGTTCAGGGCTATTGGTTATTGATATTGGTTATTTGTTATTGTAAGTTTTATCGGCTATTGCAATCTGGTCATTGGTTATTCACACTCGGAGACCTATCATGGACAAAAAATACTATATTACGACACCCATCTATTACATCAACGACATTCCCCATATCGGGCACGCCTACACGACCATTGCGGCGGATATCATGGCCCGTTACAAGAGGCTCGGGGGTTATCGGGTCTTCTTCCTCACCGGTACCGACGAACACGGACAAAAGGTGGAAAAGGCTGCCGCATTATCGGGCATCCACCCCAGGGAACATGCCGATTCAATGGTTGACCGCTTTACGGGCCTCTGGGAGGTCCTCAACATATCCAACACCGGATTCATCAGAACTACTGAGGAGCGCCACAGAAAAGTGGTCCAGCACATCTTTCAGAAGGTCCGGGAAAAGGGCGATATCTACCTCGGCGAGTACGAGGACTGGTACTGCGTTCCCTGCGAGGGTTACTACACGGAGCTGCAGCTGAAAGACGGGCTTTGCCCCGACTGTCTGCGCAAGCCGGAGAAACTTAAGGAAGAGAGCTACTTTTTCCGTATGTCAAAATATACCCGGCCGCTGCTCGACCTTCTCGAGACACACCGGGATTTCATCATGCCCGAGATACGCTACAATGAGGTGGCAAGCTTTGTAAAGGGCGGCCTTCGCGACCTCTCCGTCAGCAGGACAAGCTTCAGCTGGGGCATCAATGTACCAAACCACGATCAGCATATCGTCTACGTCTGGTTCGATGCCCTTACAAACTACCTGACAGGCATAGGCTTCCTTGAGGACGAGGAGCATTTCAACGCCTTCTGGCCCTGTGATGCCCATCTCATAGGCAAAGACATCCTCCGGTTCCATGCGGTATACTGGCCGAGCTTTCTCATGTCCTACGGACTTGAACCGCCAAAGCACGTTTTCGCCCATGGCTGGTGGACCATCGAAGGCCAGAAAATGTCAAAATCACTGGGCAATGTCGTCGATCCCCACGATGTTGTCAAGGTCTATGGCGTCGACGAGTTCCGCTTCTTCCTCTTTCGCGAGGTCCCCTTCGGCCTCGACGGTGATTTCTCGCAGCATGCCATCGTCCACCGCATCAACGGCGACCTTGCCAACGACTTCGGCAATCTCACGAGCCGAAGCGTCACCATGATCGGCAAGTTCCTCAAGGGCAGGATCGAGACCCCCGAGAAAAAAGGCGGCATGGATGACCATGTGGAAGACACGGTAATGAAGCTGATCGCTGAATATCAAAGGGAAATGGACGTCTTTGGTTTCCACAAGGCGCTGCACAGCGTCTTCGAGATAATCTCCGTGCTCAACAGGTACATCGATTCCGAGGCGCCATGGAAACTCGCAAAGGATGAGGATCCCCGGGTAAAAACAGTAATGTACAACCTGTGGAACAGCATACGTATCGTGGCCGTGCTATTCTATCCTTTTATGCCCCAAAAATCCCAGCTCATCTGGAAGGCGCTGGGAATCGGAAAACCCATGGAAGGGATGGACCTTGAAGAGGAAATGCGGTTCTATACCCCTTCGGACATCGCGGCCATCGACAAAATAGCGCCCATCTTCCCCCGCATCGAACAGCAGGTTTAGATGGCCCTCACGCCTCTTCAAAAAACACTTGCCAGAGTCCTGAAAGGATACCGCATCAATGACCTTGAATCGATAAAGGTCTTTTCGCTCTGGAAGCAGATCGTGGGCGACAAAATGGCCGATCATTGCCAGCCTGCAAGGATCAGCGGCGGGATACTCTACGTCGAGGTGGACGACCCGGTCTGGTTGACCCAGCTCAGATACATGAAGATCGACATCCAGGAAAAGATCGCCGAAAGGCTTAAGAAAGATGTCATCAATGACGTCCGTTTCTTCCTGAAGAACGAAGAATAGAGACCGTCAAGCGTAAAGCGTTAGGCCGTAAGGCGTTAAAGACCGTGAAGCGTGAAATTGTAAGGTGTAAAAATCCTTCGTCTTTGAACACCTCACGCCTTACACTTTACGGTTCAAGACTTCATCAGGACTTTCAAACTTTCTTTATCTCGTTCCGGACTATTTCCAGAATTTCCCGGTATGGCAGGTTTTTTGCGTCTGCTATCGCCCTGACATCGTCGAATTCTATGTGCGTTTTGACAAGATCTCCGCCGCGGTCAAAACCCTTCTTTACACGTACCGGCCCGCATGATGTCGACAGAGTGTCCTCTCTCCTTTCAAGAACGCGCCTCAGATCTCTGTGGAAACGCATGCCAAATGTTGTGGTCTCTGCGAATATCAGCTCCACGATCCTTTCAAGCCCTCCCGGGTCCGTTGTAACGCTGAGCCTTATACCCATCCTCCCCTTCTTCATGAGAACGGGAAAGAAAAGGACATCAAGGGCGCCTGCGTCGCGGATCCTTGAAGCCACAACGCCCATATATTCCATTTCCATGTCGTCGAGGTCTGTCTCGATGACCCAAACCTCCTCGTCATAAAAAGGCCCGTCGCTTTCACCTATGAAGATTCTGAGGACATCAGGCCGTGACGAGGCGTATGTCCCGACACCGTGGCCCCTGGACAGTATCCTGAAAGCGGGAACCCCGGCCCCGTTCTTTGTGTAATAGGCCACGATGGCAGCCCCTGTAGGGGTGGTAAGCTCAAGGGCTTCTTCATAAATGACAATTTTGCGATCTCCAAGGATCTCCAGTGTCACCGGCGGTGGATTGGGGATCGAACCGTGGGATGTCCTGATGGTGCCGCTTCCGCACGGGACGGGACCGCAGAATACCTTTTCGATGTTGAAATACCGGACGCCATAGGCGACGCACAGAATGTCGACGATAGTATCGATATTGGATAGTTCATGAAGGTGAAGCTTGTCGCGCGAAACCTCATGGACCTTCGACTCCGCCGCGACTATCATGGAAAACATGCCCATCGCGTCACCCTTCACGGCCTTTTCAACATCGATGCCGTCTATGACCTCCTCCATCTCGTCTATCGTAAAGTGCCTGTCGGAAGGGTCCATCTCGAGATGGATGCCATTGATGATACCCTGCGTGAGCCTGACCGGTCTTACCGCCGGTACCTGGCCGGGTATCTTCGCGATCAATGCTTCAAGCTCGGCAAAAGGCACCCCGGCGTCGATGAGAGCGCTTATCATCATGTCGCCGCTGATGCCGAATATGGGGTCTATATACAGTATCTTCATAAGCGGTTTATCAGTGTGGCAAAATATGCCGCACCGAAGCCATTGTCAATGTTAAAGACGGAAACGGTGGAGCATGAATTAAGCATGGCAAGAAGCGCCGTCAATCCGCCGAAGCTTGCCCCGTAGCCCACGCTCGTCGGCACGCCGATAACAGGAACACCGACTATGCCGGCTACGATGGATGGAAGTGCACCCTCCATGCCAGCGGCCACAATTATGACCCGCGCTTTCTTCAGTGCGGGGAGATTCTGAAAGAGGCGATGGATACCGGCTACGCCGACATCGCAAAGCTTTTCAGTTTCATTGCCGAAAAAAACGGATGTAATATAGGCCTCCTCGGCCACCCGCAGATCGCTCGTCCCGGCTGATATGACAAGGACCATGCCCTTGCCCCGGGGTTTCGAATCTCTCATGACGAAAAAGCACCGCGCATCGCTGTTATATGTTCCTTCCGGAAACCTGCCGGCGAGAGCCTCTCCGGTCGCGGTGTCAATGCGCGTCACAAGGATATCGAGGTCCTTCTGTCTGAAAGAAGCCACAATATCGGAGATCTGACCGAGCGTTTTGCCTTCTCCGAACACGACCTCCTGGGTGCCCTTGCGGAGCATCCTGTGGTGATCGATCTTGGTATGCCCGAGATCTTCATAGGGCATGTCCTTGAAGCTCTCATAGGCCTCTTCCACGGGAACCCTGCCGTCCCTCACCGCCGCGAGAAGTTCCATGATCTTCCGGTCGATCATACAATACCTCCTGCACAGGCCCCAGGGTTCAGTGGGCTTTGGACCCCGCCTTCCATTCTTCTACCTCTTTTCCTCTCCAAAGGCATTTTTGATCACCCTGATCTCATCGCCGTCAATGCCGACCACATCAAAGCGGACCTTTCTCCTGGCGCACCGGTTCGACTTGAGGTAGAACTGCGCGCAGCGTATGATGTGCTGTTTCTTCCTTTCGTCGATGGCTTCGAAGGAAGTGCCGAAAGACCGTCCGGCTCGCCTTTTCACTTCCACGAAAACCAGGCAGCCGTCCTCCTCGGCAACTATATCGATCTCGCCCAAACAGCTCCGGTAATTTCTCTCAATGATCCGGTAGCCGTCCTTTTTCAGCCTCACGGCCGCCAGGTCTTCTCCTTCCAGCCCTGTTCTTCGCCTATCGGACACAATACTCCTTTACACCCTTGAACGTTCTGCGGTGGACCGGGGTGACGCCGAAGCTCTTGATCGCGGCGCGATGCTGTTTTGTGGGATAACCTTTGTTCTTTTTGAAGCAGTACAGGGGGTATATGCGGTCGTATGCGTCCATTGCCCTGTCACGGACAACCTTTGCAATGATCGAGGCGCTTGCCATAAAAAAACACTTGCGGTCGCCCCCGACTACAGGGCGGGCCTTCGGGTAGTTTTTGAGTCCCCGGTTCCCGTCGACAAGTATCAGGTCTGGGTCAAGTCCGGTCGCCTCAAGGGCCCGTTCCATGGAAAGGATGGTTGCGTTAAGAATATTCAGTTCATCTATCTCTTCGTGGGTTGCCATGCCGATACCGACACTCAGAGCGTTGTCCATTATCCACGAAAAAAGACCGACCCGCTCCTTTTCATTGAGGAGCTTTGAGTCGGTCACACCATGCTTGTCTTCCGGCACTGTATTCCAGACCACGCAGGACGAAACAACGGGACCGGCGAGAGGGCCCCGTCCGGCCTCATCAATTCCGCCTACGAGACCCGTCAGCCGGCAGATCATCGGTCTTTATTAGTCCCTTTTTTCCTTGAGCTTGGCCGCTTTCCCTTTGAGGTTCCTCAGATAGTAGAGCTTGGAGCGCCTGATCTTGCTCTTGCTGCTCCTCTCGATCCTGTCGATAAGCGGGGAATGCATGGGAAACGTCTTTTCTATTCCCACACCATAGGATACCTTGCGGACCGTAAATGAGGCCCTTGTGTTCCCGCCCCTCTTTCGGATAACGACGCCTTCGAATATCTGGATCCTTTCCTTGTCGCCTTCAAAAATCCTGGTATAGACCTTCACGTTATCGCCAATGCCGACCTCCGGGAGGTCGAGTCTCATATGCTCTTTTTCAAGCAGATCGACCATCTCATTCATGGTGTCCTCCTCTCTGACTAAAAATTCTATCAAGTATGATCCCCAACGCAACGCGCAGGGAGAGATGATTGTAATCACCCGCGCCGCTGATGGGTTCAAGCATTTTATCACAACGGCCGACAACCTCGTCCGTGAGACCCCAGCCCGTACCAAACAACACCAGGGAAGGCTGCAGGCCTTTTTTGACAAAACCGTCAAACTCTCCGCAGGTCATTGTCATCCCCTCCCGCGCACGGGACGACGTACCCACGATGAAAGGCCTCCGGTCAACACCGAAATCGGCTATCATCTCATCGATGTCCGCCTTGATCCTCACCTTCCGGAGAGCTTCTCCCCGTACCGGGTTGTATGTCGCTCCGTATCCGTGTATCCAGTGATGGACCAGTTTTTCAGCAATTTCCCGCTGCTTCGCGAGAGGTGAAACAATATAGCACAGGTCAATACCAAAAGTCATGCATGTTCGTGCCATATCGTGAATTTCAAGGTTCGTGATACTCGTAGCCACAACATCTCCGCGTTTGTCATATACGGGGTAATGAACGACCCCGATGCTCACATTATTCGGGGAACTCATTCATGACCTCCCGCATGAGCCTTTTGTCCTCTTCGCCGGGCTCGAACCCGTTCAAAAGGTCGGGGCGCTTGAGGACTGTCCTTCTGATAGCCTCCTTGCGTCTCCACCTGCGTATCTCTTCATGGTTCCCCGAAAGAAGGACCGGCGGAACGGCCATGCCCATGAAATTCTCCGGCCTTGTGTACTGGGGGTATTCGAGAAGGGGCTCTGTGAAACTCTCGGTGTTTACCGACTCGTCATTACCGAGGACACCGGGGATAAACCGCGCAACAGCATCGATAACGACAAGCGCGGGAAATTCTCCTCCGGAAACAACGTAATCCCCGACCGATATCTCTTCATCGACATATTCAAGCACACGTTCGTCTATTCCCTCATAACGGCCGCAAATGAGGCACACATGGGAAAGCCTGGAAAAGCGCCCTGCGGTGAACTGGTCGAAGGTCCTTCCCTGGGGCGACAGAAGGACAACCCTCGCTTTGCCGTATGCCCCGGTCACGTGCTGCATCGCCTTGAAGATCGGCTCTACCTTCATGACCATGCCCGGTCCTCCGCCGTAAGGGGCATCATCGCAGGTCCTGTGCTGGTCATCGGCAAAATCACGTATATTGACAATATTAAAATCCACAAGGCCCTTTTCAACTGCCTTGCCGAGAAGGCTTTCTTTTAACGGGGACGAAAAAATGCCGGGGAAAAGAGTGAGAACCGAAAATATCATCAGTCAAGCCCTCCGGTATCGACCCGGATGGCCCCGCCCCTTACATCAACTTCGACGATAAAACCTTCCACCATTGGGACCATGAACTCCTTTTCTCCCGCAACGACGAGGACATCATTCGCACCGGAGTGCAGTATGGACCTCACCTTTCCAAGCACCACTCCCTCCATGTCCAGGACATCGAGCCCGATAAGCTGGTACTCATAATATTCTCCGTCTTCCAATAAAGGGAGGTCCCCTTCCCTGACGAAAAGTTCTTTTCCGACGAGGAAGGAGACCTCTTGAGGACTGCCAAACCCACGAAAAGAGAGATAATAAAAATTTTTTCTGTACTTTGCCTCCAGGGGTTCCAATTCAACATCACCGTCATCCTGAAGGGCAAACAACGAGGTGTATCTTAAAAGCTCCTCTTTCACCTCGTTGTAATAGTAAAACTTCACTTCACCCCGTATGCCGTGCACCGACACTACGCGGCCGACAGGGACCCATTTCATTATTCGATAATCTCGAGGACCGCCCTCTTTTTGACCTTCGTAGAGGCCGCGCTCAGGATCGTTCTCATGGCCCGTGCTGTTCTACCTTGTTTACCAATGACCTTACCGAGATCGTCCTTGGAAACGTTGAGCTCAATAACAGAAGTCTTTTCCCCCTCAATCTCAGAAACCCTGACCTGATCAGGATTATCAACTAATGCCTTCGCAATGTACTCGATCAACTCTTTCAACACGATCCACCTCCGTTAGTTTTATGAAAGCTCCTTCAAAACCCCCTCTCTCTTGAAAAGACTCTCAACGGTCCTCGTGGGTCTAACCCCCTTTTGATACCATGCTTTGATCTTCTCCTTGTCGAGGTTTATCTCCGCAGGGTTCTTCAACGGATCATAAAAGCCGACCTTGTCGATAAACCTTCCATCCCTCGGGGAACGTTCGTCAGCAACAACAATACGGTAAAAGGGTTTCTTCTTTGCTCCAAACCTCGACAATCTGAATTTTACAGCCAAAATCCCACCTCCTTATCTCATGAAGAGTTGTCTTTGGAGGCCTTTCGCGCCTCCTTTAGTAAATTTCTTGATCATCTTTTTTGTTTCCATATATTTTTTCAAAAGATCGTTCACATCCTGGACCTGTGTCCCGCTGCCTTTGGAGATGCGAATGCGCCTCCCGCCGTCGATGATCGCGGGACGCGCTCTTTCCTTTGCAGTCATTGAGTTTATGATGGCCTCTGTCTTTTTGATGTCCTTTTCCGCCTCCGCGAAATTTATGGCGCCCTTGATCTTGTTCATTCCGGGTATCATGCCGATGATCGATTCCAGCGAACCGAGCTTCTTCATCTGACGTATCTGGTCGCGGAAATCCTCCAGGGTGAACTCATCCTTGCGGAACTTGCGCTCAAGCTCGCGGGCCTCTTTTTCGTCGAAGATGTCCTGGGCCTTTTCGACAAGGGATACGACGTCGCCCATGCCGAGGATGCGCGAGGCCATCCTGTCGGGGAAGAACGGCTCCAGTGCATCAAGCTTTTCGCCGACGCCGATGAACTTTATGGGTTTGCCTGTCACGGCCTTGATAGATATGGCCGCGCCGCCGCGCGTGTCGCCGTCGAGTTTGGTAAGGATTATGCCGTCTATGCCGAGCTTTTCGTTGAAGACACCGGCTATGCTCACCGCGTCCTGACCTGTCATCGCGTCAAGGACAAGGAGCGTCTCTTTCGGGTTAAGGACCCTTTTCTGTTCCACCAGCTCCCCGACCATGCCCTCGTCGATATGGAGCCGGCCGGCGGTATCGACGATGAGCGTGTCGAAACCGTTGCGCATGGCGTATACCTTCGCCTCTTTGCAGATCGTCACAGGGTCTTTGACCACATCCATGGTAAAGGCCTCCACATTGATCTGCTTTCCCAGTTTGACGAGCTGATCTATCGCAGCCGGGCGGTAAATATCGGACGGGACGAGAAGCGGTTTTCTCCCGTTTTTCCGAAGATGGATGGCGAGCTTTCCTGCGGTCGTCGTCTTGCCGGAACCCTGCAGACCGATGAGCATCACCGGGACCGGGGGTGCGGCCGCAACATCGAGGGGCTTGTTGGCACTGCCAAGGAGTTCACGCAATTCATCATAGACTATCTTGACAAACAGCTGGCCCGGGGTGATGCTCGTGAGCACATCTTCACCCATTGCCTTTTCCTTGACCTTTTCAAGAAAATCCTTTGCCACCTTGAAATTGACATCCGCTTCAAGGAGGGCAACCCTTACCTCGCGGAGGGTATCCTTGATATTGTTTTCTGTGAGCTTTCCGTATCCACGGACCTTCTTGAAGGTCGACTCAAATCTTTCCTGTAATTTCTCAAACATAAGATGTGAGGTATATTCTAATTGAAATGCCCAAGATAGTCAATGTTAATTAAGGGTTATCCATCAATGACAACAATGTTTTACAAACCCAGGTACCTCCCCGGGTTCTCGCAGGCTGCTGCTTCTACTATATCGCGGTCAAATCCGAGCTCTACAAGCCGCTTCATGGATTCCGTAAGCACCATTGAACCTCCGAGCAGCCTGCCGCTGGCGCTTCTTACACCGGAGGAACCCGCGATCCCTGACCCCTTGACCGTATCGGAAACAAGAATGATGCGCATGCGGTCCTTCATGCGGAAGATGATCTCCAGCACCCCCGGGTGCAGGTGATAAGGGTCTGCGATGACCTCTGTGTAGACATGGGGGTTCGTAAGACCAAAACCGGCGATCCCCGGCTCCCGGTGGTGGATGCCCCTCATGGCATTGAAGAGGTGCGTAATGCCGGTTGCGCCGGCGCTAAAACCGTCCTGCGCCTCGCTGAAGGTCGCGTCGGAATGGCCCATGCTGACAATGATGCCCCTGCCGGCAGCCGCACTGATGAGCTTTGTCGCACCTTCCAACTCCGGCGCAACGGTCATGATCCTCACGACCTTGTCGAATCCTTCGATAAGTCTTTCACAGTTAGAAACTGTTGCCGGCAGGAACGATCCCCTGTCAAGCGCCCCCGCCATTGCCGGATTGAGAAAAGGCCCTTCCAGATGTGCGCCGATAATGGCCGCCTGCTTCTGTCCGGAGCATTCCAGCCTTCTTTCCTGCTGGCTTTCCATGGCCCTCTTCACCGCCGACATATCTGCGCGCATCTCGTCTAAAGAGGAAGAATAGATCGTGATGACAATGGCGTCAATACCGAGCTCCCCCTGAAGGCGGGCCATCCCGAGGAGGTCTTCCGGCTTGGCCCCTTTCGAGTCGTGGCCGCCGAAACCGTGGGTATGCACATCAATGATGCGCATGGACGACCTCTCTTTCAACGGCGCATATCCGGTAATCATAGAGCATGCTGATAAACGGGGGATGCCGCAAAGGGTCCGCGTCCATGCCGAACAGGTGGCTCACGCATGAACAATCGGAGCACCCGAAACCGGGAACTTTCCATTGCGAGACCTTCTCAAGACCGGCCGCGAGAGCGCATTCAATGTCCTCTTCGGTCCTTATGGCAAGGGCCTTGTAAAAAAAGGCTCTCTCCCGGAGATGATCGACGTGCCAGAAAAGCTTTTTTCGCAATCTGCCGTGACGTTCCATCCTTTTCGTGAGCGCCTTTTTAGCCGAACCGGCATAGAGATAGTAACCTTTCCTGAAAAAGACCTCTCCCAATCCTCCCACCTGTATCCGGGTATCTTTCGCAAGCCTGAGAATGAGGATGTAGCACCCGCTGTCGCGGCTCTTTCGGCCGATCATGTCCCAGGGGACGGTGAGCTTCCTGACGTGACGGTCGAGTGTAAGATCGCCGTTCCACTTGAGTGCGACGGCTTCCAGAAAGATCCTGCCCCGGCATCTCAGGAAAGTCTGCGAAAAGGCAAGGTCAGTATGATACTCGGGCATAAAATACCGCGCACGGGGCCATTGGACCAGAAAGAGCACACCCGCCCGGGTACCTGATGACGCAAGTTCCAGAAGGCCTTCGAGGTGTCGGCTCCCCCGTTTTG
>Ga0116153_10001735_pt1 | contig 19113 bp, 14 predicted proteins | sample AD_UKC028_MetaG_FD_89896 | JGI IMG/M metagenome (GOLD analysis project Ga0116153, IMG submission 89896) | Active sludge microbial communities of municipal wastewater-treating anaerobic digesters from USA - AD_UKC028_MetaG | ecosystem: Engineered > Bioreactor > Anaerobic > Digestate | place: USA...
CGCGCCTCAAAAAGCCCCGGAAGCGCCTTGCGGAGCGCGCTGTTTTAGGAGAGAATCGCCTGAGAACAGCACCGCATCAAGGAGTCCGAAGTGCCGAAGCCCCGTCCTGCGGCAGAAGCGCCCGCAGGGGCCGCCCTCGCTCACATCGACCGGATTCTCGCCGAGCTCAGCTCGCCCTCCGATCCCGAAGCCCTGAACGAAGTGCGCGCCGCATTCAGGAAAAAGGTCCCCCTCCATCTCCGCTCCTACGCCGCCGCCGCCCTCCTCCTCGAGGCGTCCCGCCAGGGAGCCCAGCGCGGCGACCGCCGCCGGGACGAGCCCAAGGCCGGCGGCAAGCGCCGCGGCAAGGGCGAGTCCGCCCGCGGGGAGTCCTCGCGCGGCGACGAGCCAAGGCCTGAGTCCCAGCGCGGCGAATCGCGCGGCGAGGGCCGCGGCGCCCGCCGCGAGCGCGCCCCCGAGCCCCGCGAGGCCGCGCCGGAAGAGCAGCGCCCCCGCCTCCAGGGCGAGGGGACCACGATCTTCTTCGGGATGGGCAAGCGCCAGCGCCTCTATTCCCGCGTCCTCCTCCGCGTCCTCTCCGAAGAGGGCGGCCTCGCCCTCGAGGACATCGGGGACATCCGCTCCTTCGACAACTACTCCTTCGCCGACGTGGCGCCGGAGCGGGCCGAGGAGCTGATCGCCGCCCTCGCCTCCTTCGAGTTCCGCGGCCGCGTCCTTCCCGTCAACAAGGCGCGCAAGCGCGGCGAGGCCGCCCCGGAGCCTCGCGAGGATCGCGGGGAAGGCGGTCGCCGCGACGAGGGCGAGGCCCTCGCCGTGGAGGCCGGCTTCGACGAGTCCCTGGAGGACGCGTCCATGGACGACGAGGCCTACGGCGACGAGGCTCCCCTCGGCGAGGATCTCGCCGAGGACGATGGCTCCGACGCCTCCTACGACGAGGAGCCTGCCGACGAGCCCGAGGACGACCTCGATGAGGAGAAGGACGAGGACAAGGCCCTTTAGCCTGCCCCGTTTTCGCCACGAAAGGCCCGCGGTTCCGCGGGCCTTTTCTTTTAGCGCGCGGCCCCCTAGGGCAGGGAGCGCCAGACCGCGAAGACGAGGCCGAAGTTCAGGGCTCCGCCCGCCGCCAGGGCCAGGACCGCGCCCAGGCCCAGGCGCCGGGCCTTCCCGGCGCAGCGCTCGGCCAGGAGCTCGGGCTCGCCGGGGACGGCCACCCGCTCGGCCGCCGGATCCTCGCAGCCCTCCTCGGGGCCGAAGAGGGTCCAGGAGGCGCCGGCCCCGGGCTTGAGGGGAAGGGCGACGGGGCCGTAGCCGGGGGGCGGCGGCCCCGAGGCCGGGCCGCCCAGGCTCCGCCGGTAAGGCGAGCCGCAGGCCAGCCTCGCCTCGGCCAGGTCGGGGCTTCCGAAGAAGCGCAGGGGCAGGCGCAGGAGGTCCCTGGCCACGCGGAGCCCGTGGGCCTCCCTGGCCAGGCGGCGGTACAGGAGATACAGGGCGAGGCCCGGCGGGAGAAACGGCAAGAGGGGAGAGAGGGCGGCCAGGTAGGCGAGGACGCGCACGGTCGGGAGGACGCCGCGTCCCTCCGCGAGGAGGAAGAGGAGGGCGCTCGACAGGGCCAGGCCGAAGGCGACGGAGACCGTGGCGAAGGGGCCGCCGGCCAGGGCGGGCCGGCGCGCGCCGGCGACGAGGCGGGAGAGGAGATCGCCCTCCCCGCCGCCGTGGATCACGGCGACCAGGGGCTCCCCCGGGGCCTCGGCGAAGACGGGCCTGCCGCCCTCGAAGCGGAGGGGCCCAGCGGCCATGAGCCTCGTCCCCTCGGAGAGGACGCGCACGCGCCGCCAGGAGATCCGCTCCAGCCGCTCGCCGCTCCCCGCGCCCGCCTCCTCCTCGGGGCCGGGGGAGAGCACGTAGAGCGGCGAGCGCGACAGGTCCACCAGGGCGGAGACCTCCTTGCCGCGCAGCCAGACGCGGTCGTCGCCCTCCATCGCCTCGATACGGCCGTAGAGGCGGAAGGGGCCGCGCGCCTCGCCCCTGCCGCCATCTCCCGCGCCGCCCTCCCCGCGCGCGCCGGCGCGGCCCTCCGGCGCGGCTCCGGCCTGGCCCGCCGCGCCGGCTTGGCCTTCGAGGAGGGCGCGGGGCGGGACGGCGTCGCGGTAGCGGAGGAGGGGAGCCCGGGACAGGGCCTCGAGCCTGCGCCGGAACCGTCGCCAGGAGAGGCGGCGGGAGAGGACGGCCGCCTCGGGGAGGAGGAGGTAGAAGACCAGGGCGGCCGCGAGGACCGCGTAGAGCGGTATGAACAAGGCTTGCCCTTACTTGCGTGCCTAGGCTAGATTCACGATACCATGATAGAGCGCCTGACGGTAGGTCCCATCGGCGAGAACGCCTACGTCCTTCCGCTTGACGGCGGCGCGGGCCTGCCCCGCGAGGGCGGGCCTTGCGTCCTCGTCGACCCGGGCGACGAGGCGGAGCGCATCCTCGACTTCCTCGACTCCCGCCGCCTCGTCCCGAGCCTCGTCGTCGCGACCCACGGCCACCTGGACCACGTCGGCGCCCTTCCCTCCCTCATGGCCGCCTTCGCCGCCCGCGGCCGGGCCCTCCTCCTCGCCGTCCACCGCGCGGACGCCGCCTACTTCGGCGAGCGGGGCGAGGAGACGAACCGCCGCGTCTTCCAGGCCATCAGGGCCATGGGCTACTTCAAGAGCTACTGGAAAACCATGCCCGAGGCCGGCCTCCTCCTGGAGGACGGGGCCCTCCTCCCCGGCTCGACCTGGCGGGTCATCCACACGCCCGGCCACACCGCCGGCTCCATCTGCCTCTACGACGAGGCGCGGGGCGTCCTCGTCTCCGGCGACACCCTCTTCCGCGACGGCGTCGGCCGCACGGACGGCCCCGACTCCGATCCCGCCGCCCTCGAGGCCTCGCTCAAGGAGCGGCTCTTCCTCCTCCCCGTCGACACCAGGGTCTTCCCGGGCCACGGCGAGCCGACGACCATCGGCCGCGAGCGCGGCTGACCGGCCGGGCTCGGGCCCCTCGGCCCTTCGTTGAACAAGGGCGGCCTTTTCAGGCATACTCGCCCCGTATGAGAAAGCAAGCCCTGCCCGCGGCCCTGGCCGCCTTCCTCCTCCTCTCCTGCGCCAAGGAAGCCCCCGCGGAGGACGCCCGCACCGAATTCGTCCTCGGCACCGTCTGCTCCCTCCGCCTCGTGTCGGGCGGCGACGCGAAGACCGTGGACGCCGTCTTCGCCCGCCTCCGCGGGATCGAGGACAGGATGAGCGCGAACAAGGAGGGCACGGAGATCGCGGCGGTCAACGCCGCGGCCGGCCTCGCCCCGGTCCGCGTCTCCGCCGACACCTTCTACGTGGTCAAGAAGGGCCTCGAGTACGCCCGGCTCACCGGGGGCGCCTTCGACCCGACGGTCGGCCCCCTCGTCAAGCTCTGGGGGATCGGCACGGACGCGGCCCGCCTCCCCTCTCCCGCGGAGATCAAGGCCGCGACGCGGCTCATCGACTACCGGAAGGTCGGCCTCGATGAGGCCGCCTCCACGGTCTTCCTGGCCGAGAAGGGCATGCGCCTCGACCTGGGCGCGATCGCGAAGGGCTACGCCGCCGACGAGGCCAAGCGCGTCCTCGCCGAGCGCAAGGTGAAGGCGGCCATCATCGACCTCGGAGGCAACGTCTTCGCCTACGGCCAGAAGAAGGACGGCAGCCCCTGGCGCATCGGCGTCCAGGACCCCGCCTCCGACCGCGGCGACTACATCGGCATCGCGACCTGCAAGGACGAGACCGTCGTGACCTCCGGCGTCTACGAGCGCTACTTCGAGGAGGGCGGGAAGCGCTACCACCACATCCTCGACACCAGGACGGGCTACCCCGTGGAGAACGGCCTCGTCTCCGTCTCCATAATCTCCTCGTCGAGCATCGACGCGGACGGCCTGTCCACCTCCCTCTTCGCCCTGGGTCGGGAGGCGGGCTTGAGGCTCGCGGCTACACTCCCGGGCGTGGAGGTCGTGATGATCGACGCGGAGCGCCGCGTCTGGCTCACGCCCGGCGCGACCAAGGTCTTCAGGATCACGAGCGGGAACTACAGGCTGGCCGAATAGCTCAGCCTCGCGCGGACAGGTCCTCCCGTTCCGCGAGCTTGAGCCTGAGGAAGGCCCAGGGCGCTCCCAGGGCCACCCAGGCGCCCAGAAGGCCGTAGCGCAGGAAGCGGAAGAGGGCGTAGAGCTCCGAGCCCTTGCCGGGGAAGACGGCCTTGAGGCCCAGGTAGAGGACGGCGGCGCCGGCCATCCCGAACACGAAGCGCAGGGCCCGCTTGCCCAGGGGGCCCCCGGCGGAGAAGGGCGCCAGGCGGCCGGCGTAGACCAGCCCGATGCCCATCCCGAAGAAGCCGCCCGCGATGGAGGTGTCGCGCATCTCCAGGGCGTTCATCGCGAAGGCCAGGCCCGCGACCAGGGCCACCTTGGCCCGTACGTCCAGGCGGTCCAGGGCACGCTCCGCGCGGTGCCCCGCCAGGGCGTAGGCGCCCAGGAAGAGGCCGCCCAGGGCCCAGCCCGCGAAGACGTCGGTGGGGAAGTGGACGCCCAGGTAGATCCTCGAGAAGCCGATGAGGAGGGGCAGGGCCAGCGCGAGGACGAGGCCCCAGGGCCGGCGGACCTGCGGAGCGGCGAGGCCCCAGAACACGGCGGAATTCTGGGAATGGCCGGAGGGCAGGCCGTGGCTCGACTCCCTCGCCATGCCGACCGAAGGGTCCAGGTCGTAGGGCCTGGGCTGGGCGAAGAGGTCCTTGAGCCAGAGGTTCAGGAAGGCGGAGGCGAGGAAGACGACCCCGAGCCTCTGCCCCTTCCTCCGGTCGACGCACCAATAGACGACGGGCAGCACGGCCAGGTAGAACCACTCGGAGCCCAGGGCCGTGAGCCCCTTCATCGCGATCGTGAGGGCGGGGCTGGCGTGGCGCTGGACGGCGCGGATCAGCTCCACGCCCCAGGAGAGGATGCTTTCCATGCGGCCTACTCTACCGCCTCCGGGAAGGCCCGCGCAAGCTCGGCCTCGAAAGCGTCGGCGGGCAGGGGCCGCGAGAAGAGGAAGCCCTGGAACTCGTCGCAGGAGGCGGACTTGAGCCACTCGAACTGCGCCTCCGTCTCCACCCCCTCCGCGACCGTCGCGAAGCCCAGGCGGTGGGCCAGGTCGATGACGGCGCGCACGATGGTCGGGGCGCGGCCCTCCTCCGGCAGGTGGTCCACGAACTGCTTGGGGATCTTGACCGAGTCCACGGGATAGTCCTTGAGGCGGGCTATCGCGCTGGCGCCGGTCCCGAAGTCGTCGATGGCCAGGCGGAGGCCCAGGGCCTTGAGCTCGGCCAGGCGCAGGGCGGCCTGCCCCTCCATGGAGGCCAGGCCCGTCTCCGTGACCTCGAGCTCCAGGAGGCGGGGGGCAAGGCCGGTCTCCGCCAGGATGGCGCGGATCTCCGCCGGGAAGCCCGGGTCGGCCAGCTGGAGGGGCGAGACGTTGACCGCCATCACCAGGCCGCGGCCCGACGCGCGCTCCACGGCCGCGGCCCGGAGGCAGGACAGCCTGAGCATGCGCAGGCCCAGCCTCCCGATCGCGCCCTGGCGCTCGGCGGCCGGGATGAAGTCGCTCGGCATCCTCGTCGGGCCGTCGTCGCGGGGCCAGCGGGCCAGGGCCTCGGCGCCGACGATCCTCCTGCCCGCGTCCACCTTCGGCTGGAACCAGGGGACGAGCAGGCCCTCCTCCACCGCGGCCTCCAGCTCGCGGCCGTAGCGGATCCGCGCGATCAGGCCGGCGTGGAGGCGGGCGTCGAAGAGGCGGTAGGAGCCCGGCCCCGACTCCTCGGCCAGGCGGAGGGCGGCCCGCGCCGCCTCCAGGAGGGCCTCGGGCCCGGCGCCGTCGTGCGGGTAGAAGGCCAGGCCGACGCTCGCGCTGAGGGACATCCCGGCGCCCGCCGCGGCCATCGCCGGCCCCGCGGCCCCGGCTGGTCCCGCGCCCGCGCCATCGGTCGCCGCCGCGGTCGCCGCGCCCTCGGCGCGGAAGGGCCGCGCAAAGGAGCCCTTCGCCTTCCTGATGAGCTCGCCCGCGTCCCCCGAATCGTTGAGGTTCTCGCAGAGGACGAAGAGGTGGGTCTCGTCGAAGCGGGCGACCAGGTCGTCCTCGCGGAAGGACTCCTTGAGGGCGAGGGCGGCCTCGGCCAGGGCCGCCTCCGAGGCGGCGTGTCCGTACTCGTCGTAGAGCCTGCCCGGTTCGTCGACGCCGACCGCCAGCACCGCCAGGAGGCGCTTGCGCCGCTCCGCGGAGCGGGCCGCGCGCCCGAGCTCGTAGAGGAAGCGCTCGCGGTTCGGGAGCCCCGTGCGGCCGTCGTGGTCCCGGTAGAACTCCGCGAGCCTCTCGGCCCCCCGTCGCTCCTCGGCCTCGCGCTCCAGGGCCGCCTTGCCCTCGGCGAGCTCCGCCCTGAGCCTCTCGCCCGCCTCCAGGGCCTTCCTCAGGGAGCGCACCAGGGAGGCCGCGGCCAGGCCGGCGACCAGGGCGAGGGTGACGGTGTTGAGGGCCAGGATGGCGAGGTAGCTCCCGGCGGCGGACCAGCGGAGGAGGCCCCGGACCGCGGCCAGGCCCAGGCCCCCGAAGGAGAGGGAGACGATGCCCGCCAGCGCGAGGCCGCCCCTGGCGCCGAAGAGGATGGCGGCCAGGACGACGGCGGAGCAGAACCAGGACTCGCCCGCCCCGGCGGGGCCCCGGTAGGCGTAGAGGAAGAAGCCCTGCGCGAAGGCCAGGAGGACTATCCCGTAGGAGGAGAACCTCCTCCTGCCCCGGTCCAGGACGGCCAGGCAGAGGAGGCCGAAGTAGGCGACAAGGTCGGCGGCGAAAAGCGCATAACGCGCCGTGGCCCAGGCGTCGGCCAGGCTGGGCACCAGGAGGACCAGGCCCAGTCCCAGGCTCGCGAGCACGAGGAGGCGGGCCACGCGGGCGCGGAAGGGCCCCAGCCTGTCGCCGCCCGCCGGGGGCGCGGCCTCGTCCCCGTCCTTGCCCGGCCCCGGCCCGGCAAGGGCGGTCTCATCCTCGCTCATCTCTCTCCTCGCCGGAAAATCCGCGCACGTCCCCAGCTTAGGCCAAAACAAGGCGCTTGCAAAGCCGAAAAAGCGTCGCCGCCGGGCCCGCTCCCGCCGCGTCCTTGACGCCGGAGGCCGGCCGGTGTAGAAACAATGGCCCAGTTTTGGCCGGCGTGGCGGAATGGCAGACGCGGCGGACTCAAAATCCGCTGTCAGCGATGGCATGAGGGTTCGAGTCCCTCCGCCGGCACATTGGAAGACCTCGAATGCAGGCCCGGCTGCGCCGCCTGTTGCGTGGCCATCTCGATATCCTCTCCCCTTCCCGGCCTTCCGGCCGGGAAGCCGGCCGGCCTCCCCTGCCCCTTCCTCGACGAAAGCCTCCGCTGCGCCCTCTACGGCCGCCCCGAAAGGCCCGCCGTCTGCGCCTCCCTCAAGCCCCTTCCCGAGATGTGCGGCTCCTCCCGCGAGGAGGCGATGGCCTACCTCTCCGAGCTCGAGCGGCTCACCGCCCCGGAGGCTTCCGGCGACGGGGAAAAGGCCTGAAGCGGGGCGAGCCGGATCGCCCCGCGCGGAAGCGTGGGCGCCGGCGCGGGGCCGGCGCCCCATGCCGCCCTACTTCCCGGCCTTCGCGAAAGCCGCGGCGGACTTGCCCGCGTCCAGGCCGAAGACGATGGCCGGAGCGACGCCGGTGCCGCCCGCGTAGCCGCGGCCGCCCCACTGGCTCGTGCCCATGGCCTCGCCTGCGGCGTAGAGGCCGGCGACCGGCTTCCCGTCCTTGCCCAGGGCGCGCAGGGAGCCGTCCACCCTGACGCCGCCCTGGGTCATGAAGATCGTGCCGTAGCAGAGGACGCCGTAGTAGGGCCCCTTCTCGAAGGGCAGGCCCGTGGTCTTGCCGAAGTAGTCGGCCTGGCCCTGGGCGCTCGCGGCGCTCACGCCGTCGATCGTCGCCTTGAGGCCCTTCGCGTCCACGCCGAAGGCCTTCGCGAGCTCCTCGACCGTGTCCGCCTTCTTCACCGCGTAGCCCTGGGCCAGGCGGGCGTCGAAGTCGCGGATGGGGGTCTTCCCGCCGTTCCTGTCCAGGATGCCCTGGTCGAAGACGATGAGGATCTTCCCGCCCTCGAGCTTGTCGATGGCCGTCTCGCGCGGGTCCTCGTCGCCGTCGTCCTCGTTGACGAAGCGCTTGCCGTCGGATCCGACCCAGATCTCGCCCTTCCAGCGGTCGGCGAAGCCCGAGGTGAGGTCGCCGAAGCCCAGGGCGTAATGGTCGGCCGCCTTGGGCATGCCGCCGAAGTAGCCGACCACGTAGTCCATGTTGACGAGCTCGGCGCCGGCGGCGGCGGCCATCTCGATGCCCTCGCCCGTCGCCCAGGGAGGGGTGACCGTCCGGTACTCGGCGTAGCGGGGGCTGTACTTCTGGATCATCGCGCGGTTCGAGCCGTAGCCGCCCGTCGCCAGGACGACGGCCTTGGCGCGGTAGATCCGCTCGCCCTCGGGACCCGCGGCCTTGACGCCGACGACCCTGCCCTTCTCGGAGACGAGGGCCGTGACCTTGGTGGAGACGAGGGCCGCAAGGCGCTCGCCGTACTTGGCCTTGGCCTGCTCGGCCAGGACGCGGACATACTCGTTCGCGCTGTTCTTGGCCGGGGTCATCGTCCTCGCCACGGAGTAGGGGCTGTGGACGGGGTCGATCACGGGGCCCGCGGGGTTCGGGTTGATCCCCTTGTCGACGAACCACTCCCAGACGCCCGCCGCCTCCTCCGCGAATTTGCGCAGGAGGGCCTGGTCGGCCTTGCCGTGGCCGATGCGGTTGATGTCGTCGATGTGGGCCTGGACGGAGTCCTCGATGCCCTTCTCCTTCTGGATTCTCGTGCCCGCGGCGCTGAAGGTGCCCGTCGAGGTGAGGGAAGTCCCCCCGAGCCTGTCGTTCTTCTCGAGGAGGAGGACGCGGGCCCCTCCCTCCAGGGCGCCGTAGACGGCGCCGTGCCCGGCGAGTCCCGAGCCGACGACGATCACGTCGGCGTCGTAGGCGGGCTTCGAGCCGCCGGGTCCGCCGGCGCAGGAGCAAAGCAGGGCGGCGGCCAGGATGGCGAGGCCCTTGGAAATCTTGTGCATGGTTTCCTCCGCCTCCATTTCGTCCCTTTTGTATAGTTTTGTCAAGATAGATTTACGTTGATATTTAATATCGCCCAACCTATCCTCCGCGATGCCGCGGAGCTATATTTCCAGGATGCGTAAACAAAAGAGTCTCGACGTCATGTCGAGCGCCGCGGAGACCGCGGGCGCCGGCGCCTCTGGCGCGGCTGGCCCGGATCGCGCGGATGCGGCGCCCGCCGGGGCCGCGGCCAGCGTTTCCAAAGGTTCGGGAGCCCTCCCCGGGAGACTCTGGAATCGCGATTTCACCCTGCTCTGGCAGGGCCAGTTCGTGAGCTCCCTCGGCAAGCAGGCCTTCGGCCTCGCCGCCGTCCTCTGGCTCAAGGAGGCCACGGGCTCGGGCACGATCATGGGCTTCGTGATGATGGCGGCGACCCTGCCCGCCGTCCTCCTCGGCCCCGTCGCCGGCGTCGCGGTCGACCGCTTCGACCGGCGGAAGATCATCGCCTACACGGACCTCGCGGGAGGCCTTTTCGTCCTCCTGGCGGCCCTCCTCTTCCTCCTCCGCCCGGAGGCCACGGGCCTCCTCATCGCGACGGTCTTCGCGGTGACCCTCGCGACGGGCCTCCTCGACACCTTCTCCCAGCCCTCCATCGGCGCGAGCCTGCCCGACCTCGTGCCCAAGGAGAGGCTCGAGGCGGCGAACGGCCTCAACATGGCGGGCGTCCAGCTCGCGGTCTTCGGCGCCCAGGGCTCCTCGGGCATCCTCTACGCCATCCTCGGCGCGCCCCTCCTGGTCCTCTGGAACGCGGCCACCTACCTCTACGCGGGCTTCACGGAGCTCTTCATCCGCGTCCCGAAAAGCGCCGCGAAGGACGCCGAGAGGGAGGCGCGGCTCGCCGCCCTCCACCCCTTCCACCGCTTCAGGCTCGAGCTGGGCGAGGGCCTTTCCTTCCTCCGCGGCCACCGCGGGATGCGGACCCTCATCGTCGTCTTCGCCCTCCTCAACTTCTTCATCAGCCCCGTCCTCGTCGTCCTTCCCTTCTTCGCGCAGGACTTCCTCGGGCTCGGCCCGGCCTGGTACGGCTACCTCATGGCCTCCTACGGCCTCGGCTCGCTCTTCGGCTACCTGGCCGCGGGGGCCCTGCCCTTCCGCGGAAAGGCCCGCGAGCTCGCGGTCAACGGCTGCCTCCTGGCCCAGTCCCTCCTCATGGTCCTCTGCGTCTTCTGGAAGGCGCCCGCGGCGGAGCTCGTCCTCTTCGTCCTCATAGGCCTCTCGGGCGGCGTCCTCAACGTCAACGCGATCAGCGCCATCCAGCTCGCGACGCCGCCGGAGTTCCGCGGCCGCGTCCAGGCCCTCGTGATGACGGCCTGCGCGGGCGCGATGCCCCTGGGCATGGCCGTCTCCGGCCTCCTCTTCGACCTCTCGGGAAAGAACGTGGCCTTGATGTTCGGCGCGAGCGCGGGGCTGACCCTCCTCGCGACCCTGGGCGCCCTCGCGGTTAAGGACTACCGCGGCTTCCTGGCCGGGGAGGAGGACGCCTCGCAGGTCGCTCCGCCCGCAGGCGGAGCGCCGAACGCGGGCGCTTGAGGCTGGAGGTCCGGCGTCGATCAGCCGGCCGCCGGGCTCGCGCTGGGCGCGCGCGGGCGGCGGGGCCAGCGGCCTGCGCCGCCGCCGCAGGGGGATGCCTTGCAAGCCTGGCCAAGCCATGCCCGACGGGCTCGCCGGGCGAGCTCGCCCGGCGGGCTCGCCCGGCGAGCTCGCCCTAGCGGGCCCCTTCCAGGAAGCCGTCCAGGAGCCTTTCCATGTTGAGCCTGATCTCCTCCCAGCGCGGCCCCGGGGCGACGAAGGCCTCGGGAGCCTCGGCGGCGGGGTCGGCGGGCAGCTCGCCCGAGTTGGCCGCCACTCCGGCGGTCATGTGCGGCTGGGTGAACTCGAGGTGGAACTGGGTGGCCAGGACCTTGGGCCCGTAGCGGAAGGCCTGGTTCTCCCAGGCCTCGCTCCGCGCCAGGCGGACGGCCCCGGCGGGCAGGTCCCAGGCGTCGTTGTGCCACTCCAGGGCCAGGAAGCCGCGGCCTCCCTGCCCGGCCAGGCGGCCCAGGGCGGGATCGGCCGCCCCCTCCTCGGTGAGCTCGAGGCGCTTGAAGCCGAATTCGGGGAAGTCGCTCTTGTAGATCCGCGCGCCCAGGAGGCGGGCGAGGAGCTGGCTGCCCAGGCAGATGCCCAGGACGGGAAGACCCGCCTTGAGGCAGGACTCGAGGAAGCGGAGCTCGTCCTTGATCCAGGGATGGCCCGAGTCGTCGAAGGCGCTCATGTAGCCGCCGTAGACGATGAGGGCGTCGTAGTCCTCAGGCTCGGGGGCGGGGCCGCCCTTGAAGAGCTGGGCGTTGTCGACGCGGTCGCCCCGCCTCGCGAAGTAGCCTGAGCAGTTGTACTCGAACTTGGGCTCCCAATGGATCAACTGGAGGACGCGCATTTCCTATCCCTTCTTCCCCGGGGCGCGGGCCTGCCTGCGGCCCTGATCCCGAGGACGAGGCAGTGTAGCCTCGGGCCCTCAGCTCGTAAAGCGCCGGCTCGGCATCCGGGCGGGACGGCCCGGGCCGCGCTATACTTCATCCCCGTGGCCCTCCTGCCTAAAGGCTCTGCGGGGGCCGCGGAGGTATGCATGAACCGGAAGCCCTCAGGCGCCCCAGGCGCCGTCCCCCTCTTCGGCGCCGCCCTCTGCGCCGCCGCCGTCTGCCTGGCCCTCGCGGCCTGCGCCGCCCCCAAGGGCGCGGCCGGCCCCGGAGGCCCCCTGCCCTCCGAAGCCCCGCGCTACGTGGAGAGCCAGAAGTCCATGGAGAGCCTCGCGCCGCCGCCCCCCTCGCCCTCCATGTCGCGGGCCATGGCCCCCTCGGCCAAGGCCGCGGCCGACCAGGGCTCCTCCGGCGCGGCCGCCGGAGGCCAGGCCTCGGCTGACGAGTACAAGGGGATCGTGGAGAACGAGTTCAAGGAGGCGGCCAAGGAGCCCCTCTCCACCTTCGCGGCCGACGTGGACACGGCCTCCTACGCGAACGTCCGGCGCTTCGTCGCCGAGGGGAGCCTCCCGCCGCCCGACGCCGTCAGGATCGAGGAGCTCGTGAACTACTTCGATTACGGCTGGGCCGAGCCCAAGGCCGTCGACGGCAGGCCAGCCCCGCCGCTGGCCGCGACGGTGGAGGCCGCGCCGGCCCCCTGGGCCCCGGAGCGCCGCCTCCTCGCCATCGGCCTCCGCACGCGGAGCGTCGCGGCGGAGAACCTCCCGCCCGCCAACCTGGTCTTCCTCGTCGATTCCTCCGGCTCCATGTCGAGCCCCGACAAGCTCCCCCTGGTCCAGCGCGCCTTCTCCCTCCTCGCGGACACCCTGCGCCCCCAGGACAGGGTCGCCATCGTCGCCTACGCCGGCTCCGCCGGCGTGGTCCTCCCGCCGACCTCCGGCTCGGAGAAGACGAAGATCCTCGAGGCCCTGGAGCGGCTCTCCGCGGGCGGCTCCACGGCCGGCGGCGAGGGCATCGTCCTCGCCTACGAGACGGCCCTCGCCAACTTCCGGAAGGGCGGGAACAACCGCGTCATCCTCGCGACCGACGGCGACTTCAACGTCGGGCCCTCGAGCGAGAAGGAGCTCCTCGCCCTCGTCGAGGACTACCGGAAGAAGGGCGTCTTCCTCTCCCTCATGGGCTTCGGCCGCGGCAACCTCAAGGACTCGAGGATGGAGGCCCTGGCGGACAAGGGCAACGGCAACTACTCCTACGTGGACACCCTTGCCGAGGCCCGGAGGCTGCTCGTGGAGGAGATGGGCGCGACCCTCCTCACCGTGGCCAAGGACGTGAAGCTGCAGGTGGAGTTCGATCCGAAGGCGGTGAGGTCCTGGCGCCTCGTGGGCTACGAGAACCGCCTCCTGGCCGCGGAGGACTTCGCCGACGACACGAAGGACGCGGGCGAGATGGGCGCGGGCCACCGCGTCACGGCCCTCTACGAGATCGAGCCCGAGCCCGGCGCCTCGCCCCGCTCCCTGGGCGTCCTGCGCGTCCGCTACAAGAAGCCCGCGGAGGAGCAGTCGGCCCTCCTCGAGTTCCCCCTCCTCGACGAAGGGAGGGGCGCCGACGGGGCCTCGGCCGACTGGAAGCTCGCCTCCGCCGCGGCGGCCTACGGCCTCGTCCTCAGGGACTCGAAGCATAAGGGCCGGGCCGACTTCGGCCTCGTCCTCTCCCTCGCCAAGGAGGCGGCGAAGGCCGCTCCGTCGGACCGGCGGCTCGAGTTCGTCGGCCTCGTGGAGAAGGCCGCGGCCCTGAAGCGCTAGGTTCTGCCGCGCCGCCCTCGGCCCACGGGCCGGGGGCGGCCGGCTTCGCGGCGCAGAGCTTCCCGGAAGCGCCGGGCCTCGCCGGCCCGGCCCGCTACGGCTAGAAGCGCCAGTCCGCGACCAGGCTCCCGCCCGCGGAGCGCAGGCCGCCGGAGTCCGCCTTGTATTCGCCCAGGGCCTTGAGCCGGAGGCCCCGGGCCAGGTCGTAGCGGAGGCCCAGGGACAGGCCCCAGGGCAGGGACTCGGAGGCCTCGAGCCTCTCGTAGCCGAGCTCCCAGCCGGCCTGGACGCCGAAGGCGGGGCCGACCGCGAACTCGTTCGTGAAGACGCTGGAGAAGCTCGACTCGCCCGCTTCGTTCCAGCCGTAGAAGAAGCGGGCCCGGACCGTGTACCAGGAGAGGAAGTCGTAGGAGCCGCCGACGCTCGCGATGGTGAGGTAACTGCCGGCGGAGGGCCAGTCGCGGAGCTTGGCCCGCGCGTAGGCGGAGGCCTTGCCGAATTCGTAGGTGGCCTCCAGGAAGCCGTCCACGCCGACCTCGCCCTCCCCGTCCAGGAGGGGTCCCGCGACGAGCTCCGCGTAGAGCCCCGGCGCGAAGACGGCGACCAGGCCGGGCTGGAAGCGGTGGACGTCCCCGCCAGAGGCCTTCTCGTAGGCCTGGCGGTAGGAGAGGAGGAGGGGCCCCTTCAGGTCGACGACGATCACCGACTCGGCCTGGCCCTCGAGGTCGCCCGAGGCGACGGTCTTGAGCTCGAGGGTCGTGATCGAGCGCATGGGGACGCTGGCCGCCTCGGGGGCGGCTACCTCTGCGGCGGACGCTGGCGCGGGCGAGGCCTCGGGCGCGGCACCAGGCGACGCGGCGGCAGGCACCGCGGCGGCCGCGCCCGCTCCTGGGGCAGCGACCTCCCCTTCGCCGAAGGCCGGCGCCAGGGCCAGGCACAGCGTCGCGGCCAAGGCCGCCAGGCGCGTCGAAGATAGCCTCATGTTTTCGCTCCCTTCGCGGCGAAGCCGCTCCTCGTCATGGCGCCCCAGCCCGAGGCGCCCCGCAGGGCGCTCGCGAAGCCGCCGATCCTGAATATACCCATGAGCTGCCTGAAGCCGAAATTCTCCGCGATGGCCGCGCCCGCGAGGAGGAGGTGGTCGCGGGGGCCGTAGATGGGCCCGTCCCACTCGGCGATGAGGAGGGAGAGGAGGGAGGCCGCGGAGCCCAGGAGGACGCTCGCCGCGAAGGCGGCCAGCACCACGGGAGGCCAGCCCGGCAGCAGCCAGGGCGCCGCGACGGAGAGGAGGAGGGCGGCGAACTCGTAGAAGGGCCCCGCGATCTCGAAGACGAGGAAGTAGGGGAAGCCGAGGAGTCCCATCGCCCCGTAGCGCGGGTTGAACATGACCTTGCGGTGGAAGGCCAGGATGTCCAGGAGGCCCCTCTGCCAGCGGTCGCGCTGGCGCTTGAGGACGGCGAGCCTCTCCGGCGCCTCCGTCCAGCAGTTCGCCGCCGACTCGTAGTGGACGCGGAACGGCCTGCCCGCCTCGCGCATGGTGCGCGTTATGCGCACGACTAGCTCCATGTCCTCGCCCACGGTGTCCTTGAGGAAGCGCTCGCGGCTCGTGAGGTAGCCTCCCGCCTCCACGACCTGGCGGCGGTCGAAGAGGCCGAAGGCGCCGGAGATGATGAGGAGGGAGCGGAGCGCCGACCAGCCCAGGCGCCCGTTCATGAAGGAGCGCAGGTACTCCACGGACTGGAAGAGGGGCAGGGCCCGCCGCGGCGCCCGCACCGCCGCCAGGTCCCCGTAGGCCACCTCGCAGCCGTTCGCGGGCAGGATGTTGCCGCCCGCCGCGACGACGGGCTCGCGGTAGTCGAGCCAGGCCGCCGCGACGCGGAGCAGGGAGTCCCGCTCCAGGAGGCTGTCGGAGTCGATGCCGGCGAAGAGCCGCTTCCTGGCCGCATTGATGCCCGCGTTGAGCGAATCAGCCTTGCCTCCGTTCTCCTTGTCCACGACGAGGAGGCCCGGCCAGCGCTTGGAGGAGTAGACGCCGCGGATCCTGCGGGTCTTGAGGGAGGTGCCCAGGACGACGTCGCGCTTCACGAGCTCGAAGGTCCCGACCAGGAGGTCCAGGGTGCGGTCGCGGGAGCCGTCGTTGACGACGATCACCTCGTAGTCGGGATAGCGCAGGTTGAGGAGGGAGAGCACGCTCTCCACGATGCTCGCCTCCTCGTTGTAGGCGGGGGCGATCACGGAGATGGAGGGCAGCATCTTCTCGCGGAAGAGGAGGCTCGCGGTCTTGCGCCCCAGGCGCCCGGCGTGGCGCCTCGACTCGGCGAAGGAGAGGGCCGCGAGGAGGACGGTGAGGCCGTTCAGGGCCAGGGCGTAGGCCGCGAAGGCGCGTAGGAAGGTCAGGGCGAAGCCCGCCGCCGTGGGCCTGCCGCCCGAGGCCGCGAGGTAGGCGCCCAGGGGCAGGGTTACGACGAGGAAGAGGACTAAGGCAAGGGGCTTCGGGTCGACGCGCTCGTTCCTCGCCGCGCGCTCGGCGGAGGGCACCCGCCGCTCCAGGCCGAGCCGCGACAGGATGCGCGGATCCAGCCTCTCCTCCATCTCCTCGCCCAGGGACTCGCCCGCGCGGAGCCGCCGCGAGAGGACGGCCAGGACCGCCTCCTCCACCGCCTCGTCGCGGTTGCGGTTCAGGAAGTTGACGAGGCCGGCCGTCTTCCCGCCCGCGAGGACGCTCTCCAGGGCCTCGGCGAAGCGGCGGTCGGGATCGTCGCCCAGGCGGGCCAGGCAGTACTCGATGCGCAGGGAGACGACGGCCAGGAGGCGCCCGCGGGCCGCGCCGTCGGGCTCCGCGCGCAGCCGGTCGACGAGGCGCCCGAAGAGGGCCGGCGAGGCGACGACCAGGTCGGAGAGGGCGGCGCGGGCGTCCGCGCGGACGGCGGGCTCGGAGAGGAGGCCGACCAGGAACTCGAAGTTGGAGACCGACGGCGAGTCCCCCAGGCGCCGGATCGCCGCCCGCCTGACCTCGGGGTCGTCCGTCTCGTCCTCGGAGAACCACACCGCCTCGGCGTCGGAGGCGTAGGCGGCCAGGTGCCTGAGCCGCGCCTCCTTGCGCGTCGCCGGGTCGGGATCGTCCAGGCGCGAGCGCAGGAAGGCGCCCAGGATCTCCGAGGGCGAGCGGGTGGAGGCCTCGAAGAGAAGCTCCTGGATCTCGGGCTCCCGGCGTTCGGCCAGGCTCGGCGCGTAGGAGAGGAACTCGTCGCCGAAGCCCGCCGCGATCGCGCCGACGCGGGCCCGGTCCTCGGGGGACGAGCCTTTGAGGGCGTCGACGACGCTCGGCAGGAAGACGGGGTCGCCGATGACCCCCAGGGCCTCGGCGATGGCGACGCGGACGGGGCCGGGCGGCTCGCGCAGGATCGCGAGGGAGAGGGCCCGCGCGGCCGCGGGGCTGCCGACGTAGGCCAGGCGGGAGGCCGCGAAGGCCCGCGCGTCGGGCCCGCCGCGGAGGAGGCGACGCACCAGGCGAAGGTCGTAGCCCGAGGCCGAGAAGGAGGCCGCGAGGGCCGCGAGCGCCGCCTTGGAGGGGGCCACGCTCTGCCGGAGCTCGACCAGGGCCTCTAGGAAGTCCCGCGGCCTCGAGGCGAGGGCCGCTGGCGGCGCGGCCCCGGCCTCCAGGGCCGGCCAGGCCTCCGAGAGGAGGGCCCGGGTCCGCGCGGCCCTGGCGTCCCGCGCGCGGACGAAGGCCAAGCGCAGGACGAGGGCCAGGGCGAAGGCCGCCTGGGCGCCCAGGGCCAGGGCGACGAGGCTCAAGGGATAGCGCAGACCCGCCCCCTAGCCCCGCGCCAGATTCTCGGCCAGGCCCAGGATCTCCGCGAGGGCGTAGGGCTTCTTGAGGTAGTGCGTGATCCGCAGGGAGGCCGCCTTCTCCAGGTACTCGTCGTCCTTCCGATGCGAGACGAGGACGAAGGGAATGCGCGAGCGGGCTGAGTCGGCCATCAGGGCCTCCCTGAGCTGGAAGCCCGAGAGCCTGGGCACCATCGCCTCCGACACGACCAGGTCGCAGCCGTCGGCCAGGATCCGCTCCAGGGCCGAGCGGCCCTCGGGGAAGACGGCGACCCTGAAGCCCCTGCCCTCCAGGCGGGCGGCCAGGAAGGCCGCGTGGGCCGTCTCGGGCTCGACCAGGACGATCCGCTTGGACAGCTGGAGCTCGGCGTCGTGCTCCGTGGAGGAGTCGCAGACCGTGTCGCCGCCCCGCTCCTTCGCGAGAAGGCCCCGGACGCCCCCGATCTCCTCCAGCCGCCGGATGGCCGCGTCGCCCGAGCCCGTCGCCTCGTCGGGATAGACGAGGCCGATGGAGACCGTGAAGCTGCGGCTCGAGACCTCGCTCTCGCGGACCGTCTTCCTGATCCGCTCGGCCGCCGCGGCGGCCGCCGCCCTCTCCCCGCCGGGGACCAGGACGACGAAGGCGGGCGAGTTGAGCTTGAAGGCGAGGGTTCCCGGAAAGGCCGCGGCGTCGTTGCCCAGGATGTAGCCCAGGGATTTCAGGGCCTCGTCCCCTCCCTCGCGCCCGAGCTCCCGGTTGATCTCCACGAGGCCGTCCAGGGAGACGAAAAGGAGGGCCGCCTCCAGCCTGCCCCCTTGGGCCTTCAGCCGGTCCAGGAGGAGGGAGTGGAGGAAGCGTTGGTTCTTGAGCCGCGTCAGGGGGTCGGAGGAGATGCTGCGCTCGACCTCGGCCAGCTCGTCGGCGCGCGCTTCGGCCGCGTCCGGGTCGGCGCAGGCGCCCGCCAGGAGGGCCTCGGCCGAAGCGAAGCGCTCGATGAAGTCGGCGACGGCCTCGGCCAGGACGGGCGCCCTGGAGGGAGCTATCCTCGCAAGCTCGCCGCGGCGGGCCAGCTCCGCCAGGCGCGCGAGGAGGAAGGGCTCGCCTTGCGCGCCCTGCGCGCCGCTTTCGCCCGAGGGGCTGAAGCGCTCGCCCGAGAGCAGGGTGCCGGTCGTCTCGTCCAGGCAGAGGAGGCTCCCGTGGGGGGCGGGAACGGCCGAGGCGAAGAACCTGAGGCTCCGGCCCGAGGCGAGCTCGACGCGCTCGGGCCCCGCGCCCAGCGGCCGGATCTCGCTCGCAAAGCCGTAGGCGCGGGCAGCGCCCAGCCATTCGCCGCGTAGGTAGACCTGGCCGCGGAAGCCCTCGGCCTCCAGGCGGAGGAGGCCGGCCGCCGTCTCGGGGCGGGGATCGGTCAGGACGACTGCCGCGAGGCCGGCCGTCCCGCCCAGGGCCTTGAGGCCCGCGAAAAGCGCCTCGGCGTCGGCCGCCCCGCCCGGATCGACAAGGACGCCGCCCGGGCCGGCGCCCAGGAAATAGGAGGCCCGAGCCTCCCCGGTGGAGGGGTCGGGCAGGCGGAGCCTGAAGCAGCCGGGCGCGGCTGCCCTGGGCGCTTCGCGCTGGGCCTCATGCGAAGCCTCGCGCTGGGCCGCCCGCGGCTCCTCGTCCGAGCCCGGCTCGATCGGGATGCCGCCCGCCTCTTCGCCGGGACCGCCCCTTCCGCTCGTGTCCATCGCTAGACCGGCTCGCCGTTCTCGAAGTAGTCCGCTTCCGCGAGGTCGAAGAAGACCGTCGTGAGGTAGTCTGCCCCGCCGCGGAGCTCCTCGGAGAGGATCCTGGCGACGGCCTTC
>Ga0116153_10001736_pt1 | contig 19093 bp, 14 predicted proteins | sample AD_UKC028_MetaG_FD_89896 | JGI IMG/M metagenome (GOLD analysis project Ga0116153, IMG submission 89896) | Active sludge microbial communities of municipal wastewater-treating anaerobic digesters from USA - AD_UKC028_MetaG | ecosystem: Engineered > Bioreactor > Anaerobic > Digestate | place: USA...
GCTCTCGGTGGCCTGGGAGTTGTCCGCGTTCTGCTTGACCGTGGCGGCCATCTCCTCGACCGAGGCGGAGACCTCCTCGGCGTTGGCCGCCTGCTCCGTGGCCCCCTGGGACAGCTGCTGGGCAGTGGCCGAGATCTGCTGCGAGCCGCCGTAGACGTTGTCCGCCGCGGTCTTGACTCCGCTCATGATCTCCTTCAACCGGTCCCGCATTTCCCGGAGGGCGTCGGCCAGCTTGCCGATCTCGTCCTTCTGGACCACCGCCAGATCCGCGGTCAGATCCCCTTCCGAGAGCCTGCGGGCGAACTCGACGCCTCGGGCCATGGGCACGGTGATGCCCCGGCTCAGGATGATCCCGAGCCCGAGGGCCAAGAGCACGGCCAGTATCATGGCCGAGAGGCTCACGCGAGTTAGGGTCTCGGCGAGGATCGTGTAGGTATCGATCATCCGGTTCGTGTTCGTCAGGTTATTCGCGGTCAGTTCATCGCAGGTCGCTCCCAGCTTGTCGGAAATCGGTACCATCCGCGCGACGAGCCGACGGTACTCCGCATACAAGACCGCTTTCTCGCCGGGATCGGAGACGGCGCCGATCCGGCCGACCAATTGGTCGAGTTCGACATAGATGTCGCGCCAGGCCTTGTACTCCTCCTTGGCGCTTGCGAGCAGGGCCCTGCCCCGTTCGGATTGCCGGGGGATCGCGAGGAAGGCTGTCCATGCCTCATCCACGACTTTCCAGCTCTTCTGTCGATTTTCCAGGATCTTCCGGATTCCCGCCTCCGTGTCGGCCTGGGTTTCAAAGGAGTACATTTCCAAGGTTTGAGCGCGGATGGACATCCTCTCTCGGTTGAGGGCGGCTAACGACTGAAGGTCCGGAATTCGGTTTCTTCCGATATTGTTCAGGTACCCGGATAATTGTGTGATTGCATAGAACCCGAGGATTCCCAGGGCCAAGGTGATCCCGGCGACGATCGAAAAGGAGCCGATCAGCTTCAGGCCGAGCTTGAGGTTTTTCATGGTTCCTCCTAATGATAATCAGAATGATTCTAAAATAGAGATAATATAGATATTATATCATGCATAAGGATTTCCGCCAAGCGGAAAAAAATTGTAAATATTTACAGCATAAAAAAATATAACTTACTATTATCGAAATGTATAAAACGATAAAAACTATAAATACACGCGAGCTTGGGACAGTCTCGCTGCCCTTGCGCCCTTCCCCGGATCGTGGTACTATGAGGTCGAAATCCACATACGAGAGGTGTTTTCATGGCCTATAAGGTGACCGATGCCTGTGTGAACTGCGGAGCCTGCGACCCGGAGTGCCCGGTCGAAGCCATTTCCGAAAAGGACGGAGCCCGCTGGATCGATCCGGACAAGTGCACGGACTGCGGGAGCTGCGCTTCCGTGTGCCCCACCGAGGCGATCATCGCCGGGTAAGCCCCGTCGCGCAAAAAAACCGCCCCCGAGGGGGCGGTTTTTTTATTCGGAAGCGGCTGACGCCGCTTCCGTCTGCCCCGGTGAAATGCGAAACCTGCGTTTTCTTGCTAACTACATCCCGTGGTAGAGCCGCAAGTTTCGCACTTCAGGCACGTACCGTTTCGGACCAGGGTCAGGTGGCCGCAGACGGGGCAGGGATCGCCCTCGTAGCCCTTGAGCCGGGCTGTCCGGGGCCGGGCGTCGGGCTTGGGCGCCGTCGGGGAGGGCTGGGCCGAGGAGGGCGCCTTGGCAGGGTCTCCCGAGGGCGCCAGGTTCACGTGGCCGTTCCGGGCGTGGCCGTTCTGGGTGGCCGTGGAGATCAGGTCCTCGGGCTTGACCTGGCCCAGGTCGTAGCGGTTCAGGTAGGTGATGGCCAGGTCCCGGAAGACGTAGTCCAGCACGCTGGTGGACATCTTGATCAGGTCGTGGCCCTGGACCATCCCGTTGGGCTCGAAACGGGTGAAGGTGAAGGCGTCCACGAACTCATCCAGGGGCACCCCGTACTGCAGGCCCAGGGACACGGAGATGGCGAAGGAGTTCAAGAGGGACCGGAAGGCCGCGCCCTCCTTGTGCATGTCGAGGAAGATCTCCCCCAGGGACCCGTCGTCGTACTCGCCGGTGCGCACGAAGACAGAGTGGCCGCCGATCTTGGCCTTCTGGGTGTAGCCCGAGCGGCGGTTGGGCAGGGAGGTCCGGGTCCGGGCGGGCGCGGCGGGCGGGGACGAGGCGCGGGATTCGGGGACGACGGCCGCGGAAAGGGCCGGGGCCGGCTCCTCGTACTGGAGAGCCACCAGGGCGTCCGCCACGGGGTCCGAGCCCGGGGCCAGGGCGGACAGGGGCTGGGAGAGCTTGGACCCGTCCCGGTACAGGGCGATGCTCTTGAGCATGCTCTTCCAGGCCAGCATGTGGGCTCCCTTCACGTCCTCGACGGAGGCGGAAGCGGGCATGTTGATGGTCTTGGAGATGGCCCCGGACACGAAGGGCTGGACCGCCGCCATCATGGCCACGTGGGCCTGCCAGGCGATGGACCGGGTTCCCCGCTTGCCCGAGGGGGTGGCGGTGTCGAAGACGGGGTAGTGGGCCTTCTTGAGCCGGGGGGCCCCCTCCAGGCCCAGGGTCCCGCAGGCGAAGTCCTCCGCGGCGGCGACCTCTTCCGGGGTGAAGCCCAGGTGCCGCAACAGGGAGAATCCCGGGAGGGACCAGGTGGCCTCGGGGACTCCCAGGGCATCGAAGGTCTCCTTGCCCAGGATGTGGGGGGTGAAGACCCCCTCGATCCCGATCGCGTCCTTCAGGGCCGCCTCCGCCTTGTCCAGGGCCTCCTTGGGAATCCCCTTCTCGGCCAAACGGGCCAGGCTTACGCCCGGGGCCTCCGCCAGGGTGCCGCTTCCCACGCAGTAGGCGACGATCTCCCGGACCGCCTCCTCGTCGTAGCCCAGGGCCCGGAGGGCGGGGGGCACGCTGCGGTTGATGATCCGGAAGTAGCCGCCTCCCGCCAGCTTCTTGAACTTGGCCAGGGCGAAGTCGGGCTCTACCCCGGTGGTATCGCAGTCCATGAGAAGGCCGATGGTGCCCGTGGGGGCTATGGCGCTTACCTGGGCGTTCCGGAAGCCGTGGGCCCTGCCCAGGGCCAGGGCCTCGTCCCAGGAGGCCCTGGCCGCGGTCCGGATGGGTTCCGGGCAGAGGGCGGGATCCAGGGGTTTGGGCGTCACCGTCAGGCCCTCGTACGCCGAGGTCGGCTCGCCGTGGGCCGCGCGGCGGTGGTTGCGGACGACCCGGAGCATGGCGTCCTTGTTGGCCTCGTACCGGGCGAAGGGCCCCCGCTGGGCGGCCATCCGGGCGCTCTGGGCGTAGGCTTCCCCGGTGAGCGCGGCGGAGAGCCCTGCGGCCACGGCCCGGCCCTCGTCGGAATCGTAGGCCAGGCCCATGACCATGAGCAGGGTCCCCAGGTTGGCGAAGCCAAGCCCCAGGGTCCGGTAGTCGTAGCTCTTCCGGGCGATCTCCTTGGAGGGGAACTGGGCCATGGCCACGGAGATCTCCAGGATCGTAGTCCAGATCCGCACGGCGTGCCGGTACCCGTCCGCGTCGAACCTGCGCTCGGCCTCGTCGTAGAAGGAAAGGAGGTTGAGGGAGGCCAGGTTGCAGGCCGTGTCGTCCAGGAACATGTACTCCGAACAGGGGTTCGAGCCCCGGATCTCCCCGTCCGCCGGGCAGGTGTGCCACTCGTTCACGGTGCCGTGGAACTGGAGCCCCGGGTCCGCGCAGGACCAGGCGGCCTGGGCGAAGCGGTCCCAGAGGGCCCGGGCCTTGACGGTCCGCATGGTCTTCCCGTCGGTCCGGGCGGTCAGGTCCCAGTCCCTGTTCTTGACCACCGCCTCCATGAACTTGGTGGAGACCCGGACGGAGTTGTTGGAGGACTGGCCGCTGACGGTGTTGTAGGCCTCCCCCTCCCAGGAGGTGTCGTACTGGGGGAGGTCGGGGGCGGCGTCCCCCTGGGAGAGCCGCAGGAGGACCTGGTGGAGGAAGGCCGCTGGGATCCCGGCCCGGAGGGCGGTCCGCGCAGCGTCCCGGAGGGCCGGGTTCGCGTCCAGGGAGGTCCGGGAGGCAGGCGGCAGGTCCGTCCGGGCGACCGCGGAGCGGACCTTCTCCAGGTGGTACCGGATCAGGGCGCTCCCCGCGGCCAGGCAGGCCACCTTGTACTCCTCCCGGGGCTTCCAGTCCACGTAGGACTCGATGTCCGGGTGGTCCGCGTCCAGGATGACCATCTTGGCGGCCCGGCGGGTGGTCCCCCCGCTCTTGATGGCTCCCGCGGAGCGGTCCGCGATCTTGAGGAACGACAGGAGCCCCGAGGAGACCCCGCCCCCGGACAGGGGTTCCAGGGCCCCCCGGAGCTTGGAGAAGTTGGACCCCGTGCCGGACCCGTACTTGAAGAGCCGGGCTTCCCGGGTGACCAGGTCCATGATCCCGCCCTCGTTGACCAGGTCGTCCTGGATGTCCAGGATGAAGCAGGCGTGGGGCTGGGGCCGGGCGTAGGCGCTGGAGGACTTCACCACCTCCCCGGTGGCGGGATCCATGTAGAAGTGGCCCTGTGCGGGACCCTCTATCCCGTACACCGCGTGGAGCCCCGTGTTGAACCACTGGGGGGAGTTGGGGGCCGCCATCTGACGGGCCAGCATGGCGCAGGTCTCGTCGTAGAAGGCCTTGCCGTCTTCCTCGGTGTCGAACCAGCCCTCCTCGGTCCCCCAGCGGAGCCAGGTATAGGCCAGGCGGTGGAAGACCTGGCGGGCGTCGTGCTCCGCCCCGGCTTTGGGGCCCGGGCCGGCCAGGGTCCGCTGGTCCTCGGGAACGAAGGACTCCCAACTCCGGGCCTTGCCCTCGGGGATCCCTGCCTTGCGGAAGTACTTCTGGGCCAGGATGTCCGTGGCGATCTGGCTCCATCCGGAGGGCACGATCACCCCCTCCATGCGGAATACCGTCCGACCGTCCAGGTTGCGTATCTCGGAAACCCTGCGTTCCCAGGAGAGCCCCTCGTAGGGGCCGCGGCCGGGGCGGGTGAATCGGCGCTCTATGTTCATGGCGACGCTCCTTTATGGTATCCGCGCTCTAGTACATTTTCGGCGCAGACGGCGACTATACCACAACATATTGTGGCCATGCAAGGCTAAACTTCAATAGGTGGTATAATAGAGGAAACCCTATGAATTGGAGATCCGGACCCTGCCTATTGTCGCCATGAGCCCGAAGGGGCCGGCGGCCCGCGGCAAGCATCCTTCCGGCATAGATTGATCGCCTCCGCCCGGGGGTGTACACTCGATCCGGGACGTCCTGCGGACCCGTCCCTAACGACCCCCGGCCGTGCGGCCGATACTGGATAGGGTATGACAGCCATAGCCGTGCTCGATTGCGTCGGAATCCGGGATCTCGCCCTGAGCCCCCTGGGGGAGGGACCATCCGCCCTGGAACGGGTCCTGGAAAAGGTCCGGGGCCTTCCGGGGGTGGGGCAGGTCGTCCTGGTCTCGGACCGCGACCTGCCCGGTGCCCCGGTGCCCGTCGTCAAAGTCCCGGGACCCGGTTCCCGGCCCTTCCTGGAGGCTCTCGAGGCGGTCCTGGCGGCCGTCCCCGCGGGCGCGGAAGGCCGGGACGCCCTGATCCGGATACGGGGGGACGCCCCCTTCCTCGACCCGGCCCTGACCGGCCGGATGCTGGAGGACTTCCGCAGGTATCGGGCGGAGTACTACTTCGCCGACGGCTTCCCCGCGGGGGTGGCCCCGGAGATCCTGGCCCCCCGGATCCTCCCGGCCCTCCGGGCCCTGGCGGAAAAGGTCCCGGAACCCCTGGGCGAGGAGGGACTCTTTCCGGTCATCCAGAAGGACATCAACTCCTTCGACCTGGAGACGGAGATCTCCCGGGTCGACCTCCGGGAGTACCGCCTGTCCCTGACCTGCGACACCCGGCGCAACCGGATGGTCTGCGAGCGCCTCCTGGACCTGGGCGCCGGGGACGCGGAGTCCATCCTGGACCTGGTGCCTGCGAACCTCGGGCTCCTCCGCACCCTCCCGGCCTTCGTCTCCGTCCAGGTGGCCGGGGGCTGTCCCCAGGCCTGCTCCTACTGCCCCTATCCCGGGTTCGGAGGGGATATCCTGTCCCGGCGGGACTTCCTGCCCGTCGAGCGCTACTCCCGGCTGATGGACGAGACCGCGGACCTCTGCGGGGACGCCGTGGTGGACCTTTCCCTCTGGGGGGAGCCCTCGCTCCATCCCGATTTCCCGGCCCTGGTCAAGTCCACCCTCCGGCACCCCGGTCTATCCCTCATCGTGGAGACCTCCGGGGTGGGGTGGGACGACGACACGGTCGAGAAGGCCGCGGCCCTGGCGGACGGACGCCTGGATTGGATCGTTTCCCTGGATGAGACCGACCCCGAAGCCTACGCCCGCCTCCGGGGGCCGGGGTTCGAGGAGGCGAAGGCCCGAACCGGGACCCTGATGCGCCTCTTCCCGGGACGGGTCCACGTCCAGGCGGTACGGATGAAGGAGAACGAGGAGCGCCTGGAGGCCTTCTACCGGGGCTGGAAGGCCCGGACGGAGAACGTGATCATCCAGAAGTACGATTCCTTCTGCGGCACCCTGCCGGACCGGTCCGTCGCGGACCTCTCCCCCCTGGATCGAAGGCCCTGCTGGCACCTGGCCCGGGACGTCTGCGTCCTCCTGGACGGCTCCGTACCGGTCTGCCGGGAATGCCGGGCCCCCGGGCTTCCGGAGGGCGCGGAGATCCTGGGCAACGTGTTCGAGGAGGGCCTTGCCGCCCTCTGGGCCCGGAGCGAGCCCTGGTTCCGGCGCCACACGGCGAAGGACTACCCCGCGATCTGCGGACGCTGCGATGAGTACCATACCTACAACGCTTGACGACCGCCCCGTCCCCTACACGGTGGTGGGCGGGCAGAAGTCCCGCGCCTGTCCGGAAGGCCTTCCCGTATCGGTGGTCCTCCTGAACCGGGGCAGCCGGCTGTACCGGGCCCGGCTCCTGGCGGACCTGGAACGGATCGGCTTCGATTCCATCCTCTCCATAGAGGCCGGCTCCGAGACCCCCGACGTGGAATCCCTGTCCGGCCGTTTCCCCCAGGTGCGGTTTCTCTTCCTGAAGGAGGAGGTCACGACCGGGGAGAAAGTGAACCTGGGGATCCGGGAGTCCTGCGGTCCCTTCGTCTTCGTCCTCTGGAACGACCAGAAGCTCTCCACCGCGGCCCTGTCCAGCCGTTTCTTCGAACGGCTCTCGGAGCAGGACTTCCTGTGCACCGCTCCCTTCCTCTCCTCCGGGGGGGGCGAGCCGGTCCCGACCCTCCTGGCCCCGGCCTTCGAGGGCGCCGGCCTGCGGATCCTTTCCTTGACTCCCCAGAAGGACGGGGACAAGACCCTCTTCCCCTTCGACGGCTGCGGGATCTATTCCCGGGAGAGGTTCGTCCGCCTGGGAGGATACGACGGAACCCTGCCGGATCCCTGGTGGCAGAAGATGGATTTCGGATTCCGCGCCTGGCTCTGGGGGGAGGAGATCCGCATGGCCCAGGCCCTGCGGATGGGCTACGAGGGCGTTCCACCTACGGAGGACACGACCCCCGGGCCGTCCTACGGCCGCTTCCACCTCAAGAACCTCGCTGTCCGGGTCCGGGAGGACGGCGGCATGCTCCCCCTGGGGGCCTTCCCGGCCTACCTGTTCCGTGCCTCCCGGGACCCCTTCCGGGCCGCGGGGGAGTTCCGGGCGGCCCGGGAATGGGTTCGGATCAACCGGTACCGCTTCCGGTGGGATGCCCGGAGCGTGGTCGATCTCTGGGAACCCCTGGCCCCATGACCGGCGTCATCCTCCAGGCCCGCCTGGGTTCCACCCGGCTTCCCCGCAAGGCCCTCCTTCCCTTCGGGGACGGAACCCTCCTGGAATCTTGCCTGCGCCGCCTCTCCCGGGTGCCCGCGGACCTCCGCGTCCTGGCCACGGAGCCCGGGAGCGCCCCGGAGCTGGGGCCCCGGGCGGAAGCCCTGGGATGGAAGGTCTTCGTGGGGTCCGAGGAGGACGTCCTGGCCCGGTACTGCGGGGCGATCCGGGAGTACCGGATTTCCAGGGTGATCCGTGCCACCGGGGACAACCCCTTCGTCAGCCCCGAGGCCGCCGAGTCCCTCCTTTCGGATCCCCGTACCGCCGCCTCCGACTACGCGGCCTATCAAGGCCTGCCCCTGGGCTTCGGGGTCGAGGTGGTACGGGCTTCCGCCCTGGTGGAAGCGGAGGCGGAGTCCTCGGACCCCTACGAGCGGGAGCATGTCTGTCCCTTCCTCTACCGCCGGCCCGGGCGTTTTTCGATCTACCGGCCCGAGGCGCCGGGATCCCTCCGCGCCCCCGAAGCCCGGGTGACCGTGGATACCCGGGAGGATTACGAGGCTGCGCGGGCCCTCGCCGAGGAATGCGGCTTCGACCCTACCTCGGCCGCCTTGGTTCGCCGGCTCCTCGGCCTCGGCGGGAAGGCCTAGCCGCCGTGTCCCGTTTCCTCTTCGTGCCCTCCGTCGCCCGGGGCAACGGCTCGGGCCACCTGGTCCGCTGCCTGACCCTGGCCCGGGAGCTCTCGGACCTGCCGGGATCCTCCGCCGCGGTCTTCCTGGACGAGGACCCGGGACCCGGGTCCCGGGGAGCCCGGGAGATCGAGGCCGCCTTCCCCGAAAGGGTGCGGGGCCTGAGCCTGGTCCGGTCCCGAGCGGCGGCGGAAACGGGGACCTGGGCCTTCGTGGTCCTGGATCTGCGGAACGCTTCCCGGGAGGAGGAGCTGGCCTGGCGCGCCCTGGCTCCCACGGTCGCCCTGGACGAGGGCGGGCCGGCCGCCCTCGGGGCTTCCTTCCGGATCGACGCGCTGCCCCGGACGGGCCGGGAGGCCCTCCTCGGCGATGCCAACCTGGAATCCCGGGGCTTCCTTCATCTCCCGGGCCGGCGCCGGGACTCCCCCCCGGACCGCTTCGGGAACATCCTCCTGGCCTTCGGGGGGGAGGATCCCCGGGGGCTCGGTCCCGCCACGGCCCGAGCCCTGGTGGCCGGCGGGTTCTTCCGTCCCGAGTCGCTGACCCTCCTGACCGGCCCCCTGGGGGACGCGTCCCGCCGGGTGCCCCGGGGGGTGCGTATCGCGGGACCCGTCCCGGACCTCAAGGAGACCCTGGCTTCCTGGGACCTCGTGTTCACACAGTTCGGCCTGACCGCCTTCGAGGCGGCCTGGGCGGGCTGCGCGGTCATCCTGGTCGACCCCGGCCGGTACCACGCCCGGCTTTCCCGGAGCGCGGGTTTCCCGGCCGCGGGGATCGGCCGTCCGGAGCCCCGGGCCCTCGCCCGTCTCCTTTCGGACCCGGCGGCCCTGGCCGCGTCGACCGCGGCGGCCGCCCCGAAATGCGCCGAATCCTTGGCCGGTCGCCTGGCGGCCCTCCGGCCCGGGGCCTCCGGGTCCTGCCCGGTTTGCGGCGCCCGGGAACGCGCGGTCCTGGAGCGGTATCCCCGGAAGAGCTATTTCCGCTGTGCCGGGTGCGGGATGGTCTACCGGGAGCTCTTCGAGGGCGGGGACACTCCCTACGTGGAGTCCTATTTTTTCGAGGAGTACCGGAGACAGTACGGCCGGACCTATCTGGAGGACTTCCCGGCCCTGACGGCCTTCGCGGCGGGGCGGTTGGAGATCCTGGAGCGGCTCCTTCCGCGCGAGGCCGGGGGCCGCCGCCCCGTGATCCTGGACGTGGGCTGCGCGTACGGGGCCTTCCTGGCGGAGGCCGCCCGGAGGGGCTGGGACGCCCGGGGCCTGGACATCGCCCCGTCCGCGGCGGCCTACGTGAGGGACACCCTGGGCCTCCCCGCCCGGGCGGGGGATTTCCTGGATCCCGGTACGCGCTCCGACCTGGGCGGCCCCGTGGACTGCCTTTCGATGTGGTTCGTGATCGAGCACTTCGAGGACCTCGCCCGGGCCCTCCGGGCGGCGGCGGACCTGGTTCGCCCCGGCGGGATCTTCGCCTTCTCGACCCCCTCGGGCGGGGGGATCTCGGCCCGCTCCGATCCCGGGCGCTTCTTCGATCGCAGCCCCGACGACCACGCCACGGTCTGGGAGCCCCGCCGGGCCGCGGGGATTCTCGGACCCTTCGGTTTCCGGGTAGAACGTATCCGGGTCACCGGCCACCATCCGGAGCGCTTCCCGGGAGCCCTGGGAAAGCCCGGAGCCGCCCGGATGGCCGGGGCCGCGTCGCGGCTATTCGGATTGGGGGACACCTTCGAATGCTACGCCCGGCGGGTCCGGGATTCCGAACGGGAGGATTAAGTGCGGACGATCTTCATTTTAGGCGCCGGAGTCATGCAGATCCCCGCCCTCAGGATCGCGAAGGAGCGGGGCTGGCGGGTCGTGGCCGCGGACGGGAGCGACAAGGCCGTGGGCATCCCCTTCGCCGACGAGTTCCTGCACATCGATCTCAAGGACCGGCCCGCCCTGGAGGAGGCCGCCCGGCGGCTCCGGGAGAACGGTGGCCTGGACGGGGTGATGACCGCGGGCACGGACTTTTCCGCCTCCGTGGCCTGGGTGGCGGAAAAGCTGGGTCTGCCCGGGATTCCCTTCGAGACCGCCCTGAACGCCAGCGACAAGTCCCGGATGCGCGCGGTCTTCTCCGCCGCGGGGGTGCCCAGTCCCCGCTTTTCCGTCCTCTCGCGCTCGGATTCCCCCGCCGCCCTGCCGGATTTCCTGGCCTTCCCCCTGGTGGTCAAGCCCGTGGACAACATGGGCGCCCGGGGCTGCCGGCTGGTCCGGGACGGGACCGAGCTGGCCGAGGCCCTGGCGGACGCCCACGGGCATTCCCGGTCGGGAAGGGCCATCGTGGAGGAATACCTTGAGGGGCCGGAGTTCAGCCTGGACGCCCTGGTCCACGAGGGAAGGGTCCGCCTCTGCGGGATCGCGGACCGGCACATCACCTTCGCCCCCTACTTCGTGGAGATGGGGCATACCATGCCCACGGCCTTCCCGGAGCGGGACGTGGCCGAGGTGGTCCGGGTCTTCGAGGCGGGGATCCGGGCCCTGGGAATCCGGAACGGGGCGGCCAAGGGGGACATCAAGCTGACCGCCCGGGGGGCCTATGTGGGCGAGATCGCGGCCCGGCTTTCGGGGGGCTACATGTCCGGCTGGACCTATCCCTACGCCTCCGGGGTGGATCCCGCGGCAGGGGCCCTGGACATCGCCGTGGGCCGGGAACCCCGGGACACGGAGCCGAAGCGGAACTGGGTCTCCGCGGAACGCGCCTTCATCAGCATCCCGGGGATCGTCGCCTCGGTCTCCGGGGAACGGGCCGCCCGGGCCGAACCCTACGTCAAGGAGGTCTTCTTCCGGGTGGCCGCCGGGGACCGGGTAGTCTTCCCGGCCAACAACGTGGAGAAGTGCGGCAACGTGATCTCCCAGGCCCCGGACCGGGAGTCCGCGGTCGCCGCGGCGGAAGGGGCCGCCCGGGCGGTACGGATCCGCCTGGCTCCCCGGAACCCGGACACCGACGCCTTCCTCTCGGGCGGGGGCATCCCCAATCCCGACGGCACGACCTGGCCGGCCTCGGCGTTCCGGGTATCGCCTGCCCTGGCGGCGGCCGCGGCCTTTCTCCCGGACCGGGGAATCCCTCCCCGGTCCGGGTCGGCGCCCTCCCCCCGGCCCCGGGTCGCCTACGCGGCCCTGCCCGGCGCGGAGGCGGATACGGCCCGGGACTGGCAGGGCCGCTCCATCGCCGAGTCCCTGAAGGTCGTTCAAGATTGGACCGGCGCCGCCCTAGACGACGGCCGGGCGGAGCTCGTGCTGGGCGCCTCGTTCTGGAAGGCCCTGTTCCGGGGTGGAGCCCAGGGAGCCGCCTACGTGATCGATTCCCTGTTCCGGAAGGACTGAGGGAGGCGGGGTGAGGAGTCTGGCGGCCGCGGTCCTGCTGACCCTGCTGGCGACGGCGCGCGTTGCGGGTCAGGGCACGGCCGGGACGGGAGCCCCTCCCGCCCCGGGGCCTACCGCCCCGGCCGCGCCCGCCGCTCCGTCGCCGTCCGCCTCGCCGCGGCCCCTGGCCTCCGCGGCCGCGGACCTGGGCGCCCGGCTCACCTGGGACCCTCTCACGGCAACGGGGTACCTGGAGAGGGCAGGGCACCGGGCCGCCTTCAAGCTCGGGGCGCCCCAGTGGGTCCTGGACGGAACGGAGCTGGCCCGGATCGATCCCGTGACGCTACGGGACGGGGTTCCCGTGCTTTCGGGCGCGGCGGCCGCGGCGCTTGGAACCTGGTTCACCCGGAAGGAGGAGGAGAGGGCCTCCCAATTCCATGTGGCCGCGATCCTGATCGATCCGGGCCACGGGGGCAAGGACCCCGGTGCCCTGGCCGACCATACCCTGGGAGGGGTCAAGAAGCGGATCGTGGAAAAGGACATCGCCCTGACCGTAGCCCTTCGGGTCCGGGACCGCCTCAAGGAACGCTGGCCCGCCCGGACCATCCTCATGACCCGGGATTCCGACGTCTTTCCGACCTTGGAAGAACGGGTCGAGATCGCTAATTCCCTGGAGCTCGGACGGAACGACGCGATCATCTACGTGTCGATCCACGCCAACGCCTCGTTCAACAAGAACGCCCGGGGCTTCGAAGTCTGGTACCTGAACCCGGATTACCGTCGGAAACTCGTGGACGGATCCACCCTCCCGGCACGGACAAGGACATAGCCCCCATCCTGAACGCCATGCTGGAGGAGGAGTTCACCACCGAGAGCGTCCTTCTGGCCAAGCGCATCCTGGACGGGATGGGTACGGTCATCCGGGACGCGTCCCCCAACCGGGGCCTCCGGGCGGAGGAGTGGTTCGTGGTCCGGAACGCCAAGATGCCCAGCGTCCTGGTGGAGGTGGGGTTCCTGACGAATCCCCAGGACGCCGCCCTCCTGGCGGACGCCGCTTACTTGCGCTCCCTCGGGGACGGCATATATACTGGGATCGTCGACTTCGTCGACTACTTCGAACGACGCAAAGGACCCGCTTCCCCATGATTCCAGACCTCCGGAACAGGCTTACGGCCATCCTGGAACGCCTCCTCGCTCCCCGGATCCTGTGGCCCGGGCTGCTTTTCCTCTCGCTTCTGCTCTCGGTCGCCGGCTGGTTCCTGCGTCCCCTGCCCACCCGGTCCGCGGTCCTTTTTTTCCCCCGGGCCGAGGATCTCCGGCTCTCGGGAGAGACTCGGCAGATCCTGCCCGGAGGGCCGGGTCTGGAGGAAGGGGCCCGGGAAGTCGTGGAGGAGTTCCTGCTGGGCCCCGGGGATTCCCGGATGATCGCGGCCCTTCCCCGGGGTACCCGCCTCCGGGAGGTCCTGTACAGGCGAGGCAGGCTCTACGTGGACCTTTCCGAGGACGCGATCTTCGGCCTTGAACCGTCCCTGGACCTGGGGCTCCGGGCGATCCGCAAGACCTTGAGGTACAACTTCCCGACCCTGGGGACCGTAATCGTCACCGTGGGGGGCCGCGAGCCGGGAGTCCAGTACCTCGGCGCGGACCGGGAGCCTAAAAAAAAGTAAAAATAATTGACAAAGCACTTGCGGCGACTATAATTCCAGGTAATTCCTTGATTCTGAGCATGCTTTATGAAAGGAGCACGTTAATGAGAAGGCAGTTCCTCATCGTGGCCGCGGCTCTTCTCTTGGTTGGTGCCGTCGGCGTCTTCGCGGACGAAGCTGTCCTCATCGATTTCTCCCTCCTGAAGGCCGATATCATCGAGGATCCGGTGCAGCAGGGTAAGCTGACCCAGAACCGCGCTACGATGATAGATTTCTCTTCCACCGCGGGGGCGAGTTACACTGAGGATCAGAAGAAGATGATGCGCACCTCCCTGGCCATCCCCAATTGGTCCGTGGTGCTGGCATCCTCCTCCCGCTCCGCCGTGACGGTTCCCAATTCCTATGCCCGGGAAGCCCCGGTCAACCAGGAAGCCAAGCAGTTCGCCGGCCAGACCGTCATGGGCGTCCGGGTGAGCTTCCCCCTGGAGCCCTTCAACTCCTGGGCCCGGGTCACCCCGCCCTTCGAGATCCCCTCCTTCGAGCCGAAGGCGGACGTCGCGGACGACGGGACCATCACCCCGAAGGCCGCGGGCTCCGGCGGTGATCCGGTCAACAACCGGCTGACCCGCTTCGAGGGCACCTACAACGCGGACACCAAGGTCCAGACCGCCCTGGGCGTCGTCAAGAACGTGGGGGTCATCAAGTCCGTGGCCGTCATGGTCAAGGGCCTCAACTTCCCGCACGGCCTGTCCCTGATCCTCAAGGACCAGGACGCCAACGAGAAGGTCATCTTCATGGGGTACCTCAACTTCGACGGCTGGCGGGAGCTGCGCTGGGACAATCCCCAGTACATCCGGGACGTCCGCAACCGGGAACTCCGGATCTACCCGCTCTACCCGAAGACCAGCCCCTTCGTGAAGCTCGGGGGGATCCTGTTCTCCCGCGACGCGGCCCATGAGGGCGGGGATTTCGTGGCCTACATCAAGGACGTGAAGATCCTCTACGACAAGGCCATCCTGGACCCCGTCACGGACATCGACGACGAGGCCGTGTGGGGCATCGTGGGCGTGAAGGAAGCCGAGCGCAAGAGGATCGAGAGCCAGCGCTTCGGGAACTCCCAGGTCCTGCGCTACATCGAGAGCCTCAAGCAGGAGCAGAAGTCCGAGTTCACTCCCTCCAAGTAAGGAGTGCCGGAATCGGAAGGGGCCGCCCTCGGGCGGCCCTTTTCTTTTGCCTTTTCGGGCCGCTCCGGGTATCATAGCTTCGATGAACGAGTTCGAAACCCTGAACCGCGCGGAGCTGGAGGAACGATACGAGCGGCTCCTCCCCGTTTACCAGGCCGTGTTGGACGATATGTCCGTCCGGGTATCCAAGTGTCTCCAGGAAGCGGGCATCCACCCCACCCTGAAGTCCCGGGTGAAGTCCTTCCCCAGCTGGTTCCGCAAGCGGATCCTGCTTATCCAGGAGGCGCGGGCCGCCGGACGGAAATCCGTCAAGCCCATAGCCGACGTCCTGGCGCTCCGGGTCATCTGTCCCTTCATGGGGGACCTCCAGAAGGTCGAGGCCGAGATCGGGCGCTGCTTCCGGGTAGTGGAGGTGGAACGGAAGGGGGCGGACCGGTCCTTCCGGGAATTCGGCTACGAGTCCACCCATATCCTGGTGGAGATCCCCGTGGACCTCCGGAGGGCGTCCAAGGGCCTGGACCTCGGTGTCTGCGAGATCCAGGTGCGCACCATCCTGCAGGACGCCTGGGCCGAGGTGGAGCACGAACTGGTCTACAAATCGGAGTTCAACCCCTTCGACGAGCCCATGAAGCGGAAGCTCGCCGCCCTGAACGCCAACCTCTCCCTCTCGGACATCATCTTCCAGGAACTAAGGGACTACCAGCACCGCCTGGTGAACGAGCTGGACCGGCGGCGTACCAACTTTTTCCGCAAGATCGAAAAGTCCATCGACGAGCCCTTCTTCCCCGAGCGTGCGGACGACCTTACCCTGGGCGCCCAGGCCCCCACCGCGGCGGAATACTCGGGCTGCGAATCCAGCATCGACGAGATGCTGGTCTTCGCGCTTAACGCCCACAACCGGGACGATTACGCCGCGGCGATCGAGACGTATTCCTGCATACTGTCGCGGGAACCGAAGGACGAGATCGCCGCCCTCATCCACAAGCACCGGGGGATGGCGTACTTCGCCGAGTCGAGGTACGAGGAGGCGATCGCTGACTTTTCCCGGACCCTGGACCTGGATCCCCGCTGCTACAAGGCGGTCTACTACCGGGGAGTCGTCCATTCGGTCCTGGCCGACTATTCCGCCGCGGTCCGGGATTTCGAGCTGGCCCTGGAGATCCACCCCTTCCATTTCTACTCCCTGTACCGGAGGAGCCAGGCCTACTTCCATCTCGGGGACTACCCGAAAGCCCTGTCGGACTGCGAGGCCGCCCTGCGTCTGGATCCGGAGAACGAGCAGGCCGCCAAGATGAAGGCCCTGATCCTGGACCGCCTCCGGATGTGATCCTTCGGGATCCTCCCTTCCCTTGACAGGGAAGGCCGTTTTTCTGTAAGGTGTGGCTCCGGCGCGCAGCGCCGGAGAGCGTTTGTCCCCTTCGTCTAGTGGTTAGGACAGCGGGTTTTCATCCCGCCAACAGGGGTTCGACTCCCCTAGGGGATGGAGAGATAAGCCGGCCGAAAGGCCGGTTTTTTCATGCGTGCGACTTAGGGGAGTCGAACCCGACGCGCCGTTCCGGAATCGCGCGATCCTTTGAGCGCGATGCCGGAGGAGCCGCAAGGATGCCGTCGTGCGCGATAGCGCACACGACAATCGTTTCCGCTCGGCAAGCGGAGCGGAGCGACGCGCGCGGCGGCAGGCGCGGAGGCGGGTTCCGGGGCCGCGACACGATGTCGCGGCCCCGGAACTCGACTCCCCTAGGGGATGGAGAGATAAGCCGGCCGAAAGGCCGGTTTTGTTTTCCGCTTCTTTGCATCCATCCGGATTCGCGGTATATTGTCTCGAAAGCACCCTAACGGAGGTCGTGATGAAAAAGGTTCTTGGTATCGCAGCCGCCCTGGTCCTGCTGGCGGGAATTCCCGCCTTCGCCGCGGGTCCCGCGGGACTGACGGGATTCGGAGTGTACGGAAGCGTGGGAAGCGCCAGCGGTTCCCTGAGCGGCGGCGTGGGCCTCTCCTTCAAGTGGGCCAGTTTCCCGGTTGTGGGGCTCAAGTACGACTTCACCGGGGAGCGTTTCGGGGCCTCCGTGGATTACTACGTGATCGACGCGGAGGGTCTGGGCTCCGGCCTGAGCTACTTCCTCGGCGCGGGCCTCTACGCGGGCATCGCGGGAGGGGAATTTGATTTCGGCCTCCGCATTCCCTTCGGTCTCCAGTTCTGGCCGGTCAAGAAGTTCGAGCTCTATCTTTCCCCGGTGCTTTCGATCCCCCTCATTCCCGCACCGTCCGTGGGTATCGGCGCGGAGTTCGGCGCCCGGATTCGCTTCTAGATCCCGTTCGTTCATCGAAGGGACCGCCTCGGCGGTCCCTTTTTTTCGGGCGGCCCTTGTCGAAACATATGAAAAACACTATATTAAGTATGTCCACAAGTTCAAACGAAGGCGCAAGGAGACACGGATGCCCGAAAAACTGACTACGGAAGACTTCAAAAAGAAGGTATTCGATTACGAGTCCAAGAAAGAATGGGAATACGCCGGGGACCTCCCCGCGATCATCGACTTCTACGCGGATTGGTGCGGGCCCTGCAAGATGATCGCCCCGGTACTGGAAAAGGTCGCCAAGAAGTACGAGGGCAAGATCCACGTCTACAAGGTGGACACCGAGGCGGAGCAGGAGCTGGCCGGAGTCTTCGGGATCCAGAGCATCCCCACCCTCTACTTCGTCCCCAAGGAGGGGAATCCCAGCTACGCCATGGGAGCACTGCCCCAGGGGCAGATCGAGCGCGCCGTCTCCGAGGTCCTCAAGGTGGAGGCCTGATCCTCAGGCCGACAGGCTTCTAGACGGAAAACGGGACGGGCAGGGTTTCCCGGGTCCGGACGGCCTCTTCGATCAGGCGGTCCAAACCCAGGGACTCGTAGATCGGCCCTTCCCGGTCCGGCCGGGACCTCAGGATGGGGTGTTCCGGGGAGAAGAGCACACAGCAATCCTCGTAGGGCAGGATCGAGATCTCGTAGCTTCCGATCTCCCGGGCCATCCGCATGGTATCCTCCTTGTCCACCCCGATGAGGGGCCGGAAGATCGGAAGGTCCGTCCGGGCCTGGGAGAATCGGATGTTCTCCGCGGTCTGGCTGGCCACCTGTCCTAGGCTCTCCCCGGTCACCAGGGAGTTGGCTCCGATCTCCGCGGCCAGCAGGTGGGCGGCCCTGACCATGGCCGCCCGGAGGAAGAGGGTGGAGCACTCCACGGGAGCCCCTCGCTTGATCTCCATCTGGATATCCGTGAACGAGAGGGTGTGCAGGACCAGGTTGCCCGCGTACCTGGCCACGATGCCGGCCAGGTCTCGGACCTTCTCCCAGGCTTCCCGGGATGTGTAGGGATAGGCGTTGAAATAGACCGCCTCCAGGGAAAGTCCCCGCTTGGCCATGAGATAGCCCGCCACGGGGGAGTCGATGCCCCCCGATAACAGAAGCAGTCCCTTCCCCGCGGAGCCCGAGGGAAGCCCCTTCTGGCCCTTCCGGATGGCGCCGTGCACGTAGGCCCGCTCCCGGACCTCCACGAAAACCGTGAACTCCGGTTTCTTCACATCCACCGAAAGCCCGGGTACGTTCTCCAGGATGAGCCCTCCCAGTTCCCGGGCCAGGCCGTAGGAATCCAGGGGGAAGCCCTTGTCCGCCCTGCGGGCTTCGACCTTGAAGGTGGAGTGACCGGCCTCCCGGCCTTCCCGGGCTACCCGGAGGGCCAGCTCCCCGATCTCCGGCATGGTCTTGCCGCAGGTCAGGGCCCGGGCGTACCCCACGATCCCGGGCACCCGGGAAAGCACGCGTTCCGCTCGCTCCTCGAGCCCCTCGGGCACGCGCAGGAAGAACCGACCCGGCCGGATGTCCACTCGGGCCCGGCCCTCCAGCCTCCGCTCGATGTCCTTGCGGAGACGGGACTCGAATTCCCGGAGGTTGCCCGTCTTGAGCTCCAGCTCCCCGGGCTTGATCAGGTACAAGGTATCCATGTTGTTCCTTAGGTCCGGTACCGCAGGTACGCGTCCCGGAGGGCTTCGGCGAAGCCGTCGATCTCGGATTCCGTGGTAGTCGGGCCCAGGGAAACCCGGATGGCGCAGAACGCCAGGGCTTCCGGGACTCCCATGGCCTCCAGCACCCTGCGCTTCCGGCGGGAGGAGGAGCAGGCGCTGCCGGTGGATACGTCGTATCCCGCGTCCGAAAGGATCCGCACGGCGGTCTCCCCGGCCAGGCCGGGCAGGGAAAGGCTCAGGATCCAGGGGGAGTACCGTTCGTCCCCCGCTTTCCTGCATTCGGGCACGGGCCGGACGTCCGGGATGGCCCGGATGTGATCCAGTAGCCGGTCCGAGAGCACCCGGGCCCGACGGCGGTTTTCCCCCAGGTCCCGGATCGCGGCGGCGGCCGCCCGCTCGA
>Ga0116153_10001742_pt1 | contig 19048 bp, 10 predicted proteins | sample AD_UKC028_MetaG_FD_89896 | JGI IMG/M metagenome (GOLD analysis project Ga0116153, IMG submission 89896) | Active sludge microbial communities of municipal wastewater-treating anaerobic digesters from USA - AD_UKC028_MetaG | ecosystem: Engineered > Bioreactor > Anaerobic > Digestate | place: USA...
TGAGCGCGCGTAGAAAATCGGTGTAATAACTGAAGGGCAAGGAAGGATGCAGACCGCCCACAATATGCAGTTCGGTCATCCCGCAGCGGAGGGCTTCCCGCGCCTTCTGGATCATCTCCTCGATGCTGAGTTCGAAACCGTCCCCATTGCGTTTTTTGCGGGCAAACGCGCAAAATTGGCAGCTGAGGATGCAATAATTGGAGTAGTTGATATACCGGTTCAAAATATAACTGACCCGGCCCCGGTTTTTTTGCCGGTTGATCCGGCTGGCGAGTGATCCCAATACGTTTAAATCCCTGATCTCAAACAGCCTGCAACCATCCACCTTGGAAAGACGCTCTCCGGCCTCGACTCGCTCGGCGAGGTCTTGCATGCCCATGCTCTGCCAAATTGGATTCATCGAACAACGCGGAAGCCGGGAAAAACCACTTCAGCCAGCACCACAATCAAGAATACCACGCTGATCACAGCGTTAAGACGGAAAAAGGCGACGTTGATCCACTTCAAGCTGCGCTTTCTTGCCAGCCAGTGTTCCAACACCAGACAAGCCAGTATCAGCATCAGGCCACTCAAGTATGCCACCCGAAAACGCAAAAGCAAACCCAAGGCGAACAACAAACCCCACATGATCATGTGGACCAAGAATGAAAAAACCAGGGCATTTTGCACCCCCCAACGAACAACTAGCGAGTGGAGCCCGTGTCTCCGGTCAAATTCGTAGTCCTGAATGGCGTAGATGATATCGAATCCCACCAGCCAGCAAACGACGATGATACCCAACAGGACCGGCTCAAAATCCAATCGTCCACGCACTGCCAGCCAGGCCCCCAACGGCGCCAGCGCCAGCGCCGCCCCCAGATAGAAATGCGTAAAATCCGTAAATCTCTTGGTCAAAGAATAAAAACAGACGATCAGTAACGCCAAAGGCGACAACCAAAAACAGACCGAGTTGATGGCATAACTGACCCCGATAAATGCGCTGCCACTCGCCACGCACAAGGTCCAAGCGCTGAACAAGGAGATGCGTCCTGCAGGCAAATCACGCATGGCCGTGCGCGGATTCGCCCGATCAAACTCGCGGTCCATAATCCGGTTAAAGGCCATGGCACAGGTCCGCGCCATCACCATGGCCGCCAAGACGAGCAAAAAAACACGCCAACCCGGCCACCCCCGATGTTCGCGCGCCGCAACCGCCATCGAGGCCATCGCAAACGGCAGCGCAAACACCGTGTGGGAAAATCGAACGAAACCACCCCATCGCCGCAACAACTGGATCATCCAAATCACTGGTCGCATCGGAATCGCAGCATGGGTTGCCATGGAGAATCTTTCCTTCAGCTAATCAAGCTCGGCCTGCCAGCGCGTTCCCAAGGTGTGAGGAACCCCCAGGTGATCCAGCACCCGGGCCACGACGCTGTCGACCACGTCATGGACAGAAACAGGCCGGGCATAAAACGAGGGGTTGGCGGGCAAAAGAATCGCCCCCGACAGGAGCATAATCTCCATATTCCTGATATGCAGTAGGTTATATGGAGTCTCCCGCGGCACCAGGATCAATTTGCGGCGTTCTTTCAATACCACATCTGCCGCCCTTGAAATGAGATCATCGCTTAATCCGTGGGCAATTCGCCCCAATGTGCCCATGCTGCAAGGGATCACCACCATGGCATCAGGCGGATTGGAGCCACTGGCAAACGAAACATTCATGGACCCTCGATCGTGCACCCGCATACCTGCGGGGAGGACAAGTCCCCCAGGCAGTTCGGCCTCCACCACCGATGGGGCGTAGGCGCTCAGCACCAGGTGCAGCTCATAGCGCTGCGGATCGATGCAATCGATCAAGCGTTGCGCATACAAGACTCCGCTGGCGCCAGTTATGGCAATCAAGATTCTCACAAGCGGCACTCCATAAGCCCCAACCACTATGGCAATCACGCCTCCCCATCGCAAGCCGGTTTCTGGAACGTAAATCTCTCAGGGAACCTTTGACCCCTCTGCGGTGGTGGTTTATACTATCCATCGGATTTGCCTGACGGATTGCACATCGAGGAGCTCAAGAAAGTCCGTTTCAGCAGAGGCGCCGACAAGCAGGTTGGGTATGAGCATGCCAAAAGAATCATCTCAATTCCCTGCGGAACAGGGAGTTCAACTGCCTTTTCCCTTTTGGGTTCTCGATAAACAAGGCGAGTGCGTCTATGCCAATCCGCGCTGGTGCCAGGTCACCGGTCAAAACCCCGACCAACCTCTCCGACACGGCTGGCATCATGCTATCCATCCCTCTGACCTGCCCGATTTCCTCCGCGAAATTCACATCATGGGTTCCCACCGTGAGTTCAGTCATTTTCTGCGGTTACGGGGATCGGATGGGGGATACCGATCGTGCCACACCCTGGTTTCGCCCTGGATGGACTTAGAAGATAACACGGTTGGCTTCTTGGCTCACGCCATCGAATTAGGACCCAACCCGCCCCGCCCCGAAGCGGCCGCCCATGAGGCCCTCCCCTCGCCGCCCGCCCCTCAGCCGACGGTGATCCCAACCGCACCCGAACCTTCCCATGCCAGGTTCCCTGGGGGACTCTCGACCCAAAAAGCACTCGAAGTCCTCCTGGCCAGCGAAGAACGGCTGCGATGGGTCTTCGAAAACATACCCGTGATGGTCGTCGCCCTGGACGAACGCAGACGCATCGTCTCCTGGAACCGGGAATGTGAATACCTGACCGGTTATCGGGTCGATGAAGCCATTGGCAACGAAACGCTGTTCGCGCGCCTGTTTCATCATCCCGAGGATCGCGACTGGTTATTGTCCCAAAACGGGGCCGAACTTCAGGCGTGGCTGGAACATGAATGCGAGATTCGATGCAAAGACGGCGCCTTGCGGACGGTCGCCATCAAGAATGTCTCCAAAAATGTTCCCATCCCCGGCTGGAAAAGCTGGTGGGTCGCCCTGGACATCACCGATCGCAAAAATTCCGAACTCGCCCTCAAAGAAAGCGAGGCCCGCCTCCGTCTGGCCATGCGCGCCGGCGGCATGGGGGTCTGGGAATGGGATCTGTCCACCGATACCGTTACCATCTCCGAAAGCCGCGATTCGAATCTGGGACTGCCAATCGAGGCGACCCACAAGACCTTCAATGCCTTTCTCACTCATATCCACCCGGAGGATCGCAGCCAATTGAGCCGGGCCGTCACCGAGGCCGTGGAATTGAAGCGCGATTATGAACTGGATTTTCGCGCCATCTGGCCTGATGGATCCATCCATTGGATTCAAGGCAAAGGACAGGCCATCTACGATGAAGACGGCCGTCCTCTCCGCCTGATTGGGATTACCTTGGATATCACGGATCGGAAGAAAGCAGAAACCGAAAGAGAACTCATGGAACGTCGGCTCCAGGAAGCCCGCAGGCTGGAGAGCATCGGTGTTCTCGCCGGCGGAATTGCCCATGATTTCAACAATATTCTGACCAGCATCCTGGGTAATGCGAGCTTGTCACGAGCCGAGGTTCCCCCGACAGGCAATCTCTCCCAGTATCTCAAACGAATCGAAGACTCTTCCCTGCGCGCCGCCGACTTGTGCAAACAGATGCTCGCCTTCGCCGGCAAAGGCCGTTTTTTCGAGCAGCAACTCGACTTGAACCAGGTCATCCTGGATTCCGAATCGATGCTTCAAAGCCAGATCAGCAAGAAGGCCATCCTCACCCTCCACTTGACCCCGAATATTCCGGTGATCTCAGCCGATCCCTCCCAAATCCGCCAAGTCCTGATTAATCTTGTCGTCAATGCCTCGGAAGCCCTCGGAGATCAGGGCGGCACCATCACGGTCAGCACCGCCTGCCTGTTCCTGCGCCGGGAGTCGTTCACGGACTATATCCTGGTCTCCAGCTTGAACGAGGGCAATTACGTGGTAGTCGAGGTCAGCGATAATGGCTGCGGGATGAATCCGGAAAACATCAGTCGCATCTTCGATCCGTTCTTCAGCACGAAATTTGCCGGGCGCGGCCTGGGTTTGGCCGCGGTCCAAGGCATCACCCGCGGTTACCAGGGTGCCCTCCGCGTTCAAAGCCAGTTGGGACACGGCACGACGATTCAAATCCTCTTGCCCGCTTATGCTCCGCCCCCCGTCCCCTGCACCGGCCCGCTCCTCCATGGCACCGTCCTGGTCATCGACGACGAAGAAACCGTTCTCACCGTGGCCGCCAGCATCCTCGAAACGATCGGCCTAAAAACCCTCCTGGCCAGTTCAGGAGAGGCCGGCATCGCCCAGTTCCGCGAAAAACACCGGGAAATCGATGCCATTCTCCTCGATTATACCATGCCCAGAATGGACGGTGTTCGCACCCACAAAGAACTTCAGGCCATCCGCCAGGATATCCCCGTTCTCTTGATGAGCGGTTATAACGAACCAGATGCCATGGCCGAGTTTAAAGACCAAAATTTGGCCGGCTTTGTCCAAAAACCCTTTAACCACGAAGTCCTTTATCAGAAACTGGCGGATACAATGACCCGCGCCAATCGCGGTCTATGAGCCCATTGCCTCTGTTCGTATCCATGGCGTTGTCATGCCTCGCCTTGGGCTTGCCCCCCGCCCGCTCCGCGACAGTCCTCGAGGCCTATGTCGCTCCTGATGGAAACGATCAGAATCCAGGCTCCAAAGAGAAACCGTTTGCCACCCTGATCCGCGCTCGGGATGCCACCCGGCAGGCTCAACCAGGCCAGCCAAAACGTATCATTGTGCGAGGAGGACATTTTTATAACGTCCATCTCCTCCTGGAACCCCCCGATTCCGGCCTTTACATCACCGCAGCGCCCGGTGAACGCCCCCTCCTGTTTGGTGGACAAAGCCTCACCCAATGGCGCCCCGAGGGTGAACACTGGCAGGCATCGGACTTGCCCAGCTTTCCCGGAATCCCAGGAATCCCGCCGGAAGAAACCGAACCGGGCCAATGGCAGATTCGAATGCTCGAGGTCGATGGCCAGTGGATGCCACCCGCCCGGTTCCCGGCAAAGGACTTTCTGGCGCACGCTTCGGATTTCGCGGTGCCCTGGATGAGCACCACCGGGGGAGGCTGGAAACGTCAACCCACCCCTGATGAGCTGACCCAACTGCGTTATCCCCCCGGTCAGCTCGGAGATTGGCTCAGCCTTTCCAACGCGGAAATCACCGTCTACCACATGTGGGACGAATCCCGTGTCGGGCTGGCGGCCCATGATCCGGCGGCTCGTCTCCTGCGTCTCAATCCCGAGCCCGGTCATCCGCCCGGAGCGTTTGGGGTTAAGAAATATGTCCTCTGGAACCTGCGCGAAGGCATGACCGAACCCGGCCAATGGTACCATGATCGCGCCAGCAACCGCCTGGTCTACTGGCCGAAACCAGGACAGGACATGGCAAAAGTCCCCGTGATCGCGCCCACGCGTCAGACCATCATCCGACTTCAGGGCCGGCCGGACGCCAAAGTCAAAACCATCACGTTGAAGGGTCTCTCCCTGGCAGTCACCACGGCCCCGCTCCAAACCGGCGGCTTTGCGGCCGATCGTTTTGACGGCGCAATCACCCTCGCTTACACCGAACAATGCAGCCTCCTCGGCCTGAAAATTAACCGGGTGGCCGGACACGGCATCCTCGCTCGTACCCCCGACTTCGGCACCCGCGTCCAGGACTGCGAGATCAATGACTGCGGCGCCGGCGGCATCTATGTGGGCGGCACCAACTGCGTCATCTATAATAACCACGTCCATGGCATCGGACGCATCTACCCAAGCGCCATCGGCATCTACCGCGGCGGACGCCGGGACCGCGTCGCCCACAACGAAATTCACGACTGCTCCTATTCCGCCATCAACTACGGCGGCGAAGGCAATGTCATCGAAAACAACCTGATTTATGACTGCATGAACGTCCTCCATGACGGCGCGGCCATCTACCTGTTCGCCGGCAGGAACTGCCTCGTCCGACGCAACCTCGCCCGCGATATCGTCGATGCCGGCGGATACGGCGCTTCAGCCTATTACCTTGATGAACGCTGCCAGGGATGCCGCGTCGAGGAAAACATCGCCTGGCGCGTGGGCTGGCCCTCGCATAATCATATGGCCACCAATAATGTCATCCGCAACAATTTCTTCCTGGTCCCGGGAGATGCCAAATGGACTTTTCCGCGCTCCGCCGGATTCACCGTCGAGAAAAACATCCTCCTGGCCACCGGCACAATCCGCATCGAAAATCCCGCGGCCGTCACCAATTGGTCCGGAAACCTCTTCTTTAGCGCGAACGACAAAATCGAATGGATCACCCTCCGGGATTACACCCAGAGACGCAGTCAAACCAAGCCTCCGAGCGGCGTCACCATCGTCGATCCGGAAATCCCCAACTGGGAACAAGGCCGATTCGATCTCGCCCCCAACTCCCCTGCCCTTAAGCTCGGCATCCGCCCCCTGAGCGGGTTCAAGCCCGGCCGACTCCAATCCTCAGCCTCCCGATAGCCAGGCCCGATAGTTAAACCGATCATTCGGTGCCGCATCACCGTTCAGCGTGAAATCACTCCAGTCCCCGGTTAACCGCGGATGATCGGCCCACTTGAAATCCACAGCGACCGGCGGCCCATCCAAACCCAGAGTCTTCCAGGGAATCGACATTTCCAAATCATTCCCCTTATGCATCTCCGGCACGGTGCGAACCGGCGTCCAACGGAACCCCGGCCCGGTGTGGCGCTGCAGCATTCCGACCTTATCCAGGTTCGCCACATAATCATACCCCAGCCAGCCGTTGGTCGCGCAGCCATCGACATCCAGGAACAGCATCATCCATCGGCCGCTGCCGGGGGACGACATCTCCTCGCGCGTTCGAACCTGGCAAAACAGGCGGCGTTTGTCCCAGCTCATTTTCGCGCTCACAATGTCGTTCCGGCCGCTTTCGTTCCGATACATCACCTTCGGATCCCATCCCCGGTGCTCTCGCTTCACCGGATCACCCATGGTATCCCGAAACTCCGGTTCCACTCCCCGCCAATCCTCAAATCGCCCGTCGATTCGGATACGGGCCGGTTCCACGGCGCGCATTGGGCGCGCTCCTTTGTAACGCCGGATATTGGCCACCAGTTGATAATAGTAATTGTCGCCGTGACCGCCCGTCATCGGTTCAATATCCCGGCTGTGTTCCTGATCGAATTGATCCACAAACATCACCGGGAGCTTCACGCCATTAAATTCATTGAACCGCCCGGCAATCCATTCGTTCCAGCCGGTCACAAAAATGAACTGCGGATCCTGCTGAAGCGCATGCTCCCATTGTTCCTGAAAATTCAGGCCGCGCAGGACCGCCCCCGGACGTTGGTCACGGGAACCCTGGCGCCAGCTGCGCCCCTTCGCCTCACTCTCGCTCATCGAGCCCAGCCGGTTTCCCACCGCGTTTTGCGCCACGCCCACCGACATCTGCTCTTTTTGGCCGCGTTCATTCCGGAAGACATGCTGCGGAAATACTTCGAGCCAACTCCACATGTTCGATCGGATCGGCCCCTGGAAATAGTCGGGCTGCGGTTTGCGAAATGTAAAGAACTCGCGGATCCGCTCCGACTCGGCATCGCCAAACGCGAGGCGCAACGTGCGATCGCCATTCGCCTTTTCGCTCATCGCCATCGCCTGCCCGTTGGGCTGCTGATCCTGGCTATGACTCCACCACCCCACCTTGCCCTTCGGCGCCGAGGCTTCCAGATAATAAGTGCCCGCCGCCGCCACTCTGTTCAACCGCAGCATCAGCCAGGCGTTGTCCGCCACATTCTCAAATCGTTCCGAGGCGATTTGTTCCCCGCCAGGCCCCCCGCGATACAGGGCCAAAGTCACGCCCGATCCCGAGGTGTTCCATGTGGGAAAACGCCCGCCCACTTTGATGAAGCCCTTGTCCGTCGTGAAGACCTGCCCCAACGTCTTGCCCGGTTTGAGCTCGGCCGGGACATCTTGCCGGGCAAAATCGGCGTGCGCCCCGAGCAGTTCGGCATCCGCCAGCAATAAGGGACGGCCTTCCCACATGAACCACAGGTCGCGGTACAATCCAGGCCCGTAAAGATCGCGCCAAAGCTCTCTCGCCACCTTCGCGGGATCCCAAAACGGCGTCAAAAAGGCCACGTCCGGCGTCTGGTTGCCCTGCGCCCTGCACTCGCTCCAGACCCGCAGCAATTCCATGTAGTCCTCCCGATACGTAACCTGATTGGTCACATCGAAGATCACCACATCCACGCCGGCATCCGATAGCATCTGCGCGTGCTTTCGCAGCACAGACGCGTCGCGCGTCAGATAATAGCCAAAGATCGACTCGCCCCAATGATGCGGCGCATGCAACGGCCCCCATAACGGACTCTCCGGCTTCCGCATCGCCTCCGGGTCTTTCGCCAAAATGCGCGTCACATCGTAAGGACCGCCCTGGATATGCGCGCCATGCCAAAGAAAATAAAAAATCCCCACCGTCCGATCCGCGCGCGGCGGCCCTGCCTCTTGCAGGCTCGGCAAAGAACGGCCCAGGGCATCGGTCGCCACCCAGGTGTCACTGTAATTATCCCACGGGACACCCGCCGGCTGCGGCTGGGCCTGCCCCTGTGTCAGGGGCCATAGGATCGCAGCGATAGCTGTTGATTTTAACCAGAGGTTCAGATCAATTCGACCGGCCATATTGGGCATGATGTCGTACCCGCTTCAATCCTGCAAAACGTCTCTCACTTTTTTTACCGCAGATGACACAGATCACACAGATTGGAATGGAAAAGGGCGGCGGATCGACATCCGGCGCTGATTTTTGCCACGAAAGAGCACAAGAAACAAAAAGTGAATAGTCTTTGTTTTTCGGCTCGTTACATCATCTGTCAGCAGGAGTCCTCAGAACCAAATCAATTATTTGGAAACCTGAAGCAAACACGTATTTGCCTTTAAAATTGCAGTTGTACCCATTACTCTTTGATGAAGCGATATGGCACAAGAACAGAATCATCGAAAAACCGCCGGTGCAGACCAAATACTTTCAATCCGTGCTGAGGACGTAAATGCCTTGCGTGAATCATATTTTGAAAAACGTCCCGCACTGCCACGCGCCACGCTGAAGCTCACGCGGACGCTTAAAGTCATCAATGACATGCAAGCAGCCGGGGTGATTGGCCGCTACGCAATCGGCGGGGCCGTAGGCGCAACGTTCTATTTGGAGCCTATGCCGACGATGGATGTCGATGTGTTTGTCGCGATTCAACCTGAAGCCGGAAGTTTGATCATTACGCCACGGCCGATTTACGACTATCTGACGAAGCGGGGTTACACCGCAGTCGGTGAGGCGCTCCAAGTTGAAGATTGGCTTGTTCAGTTTCTGCCGCCAACAGGTCCGCTGGTCGAAGAAGCTATCGCACAGTCAAGGCCGGTAAACATAGAAGGCGTCCTCACATTCGTGTTCACCGCCGAACACCTTTTGGCGATCGCGCTCGAAACGGGCCGCCCGAAAGACAAAGCGAGAATTCTACAGTTCTTCGATGCAGATGTGATTGACCAGAAAGCGCTGGAGGTAATTCTCAACCAACATCAACTGCTCGACAAGTGGAAACAATTCAGGCAGCAGTTTCTCAGCGACCCATGACTCGCAAAACCAGCAAAGCCTTCGAAAGCAAACGCCGAACGCGACGGCAGCTCCAGGCGCTGCCCTTTGAGGAAAAGTTGCTTATTTTGGAACGGCTTCGCGAGGATTTGATCATCGGATTAGCCGGCGAACGAAACAAAGGTGACGGATCTTCCCGCGCGCGACAGGACAAATCGGCTCCGCTCCTGATAAATGCCATCAAGGAAACGATCGGTGGTCAACCGCAACAGCGCAGATCGCAATGGCTCGCTGAATCCCAAAGCGCGCTCGAGATGGAAATCAAGGCAACGCTCGCAGATCGTGAACGAGTTGCAGCTCTTGTCAGAGCTCTGTTTCCGATCGGCCTTCCCCTAACTGTCGAGTTTTTCGAACGCCTCAACGATTTGCAGATGCGTCTCGGATGGAATGAAGCCTCAGCAAGCCTCGCGGGCGCGTTTTTGAGCAGTGCGATCGAACAGCTCGACTCTGAAAAAGGTGAAACATTGCTGGCAGCGTTACCACGCGTTGGCAATCCTGGATTTTTTCAAACACTCGACTGTTTAGGTTCTCTGCTACGCTGCCGAGAATTGCGGCCCCAGTTCGCAGCTGATTGGTTTCCTTCTTTGGTCAAAAGAATAGGCAACGATTTGGCATCAGGGGGTTTTTGGAAAGCACTGGAAGCCTACTGCGAGCATCATCCCCGAACTGCAGTGGAGGTTCTTCGGTGTTTGGAAGCAGCGCGCGATGAAAAGCAAATATTGGTTGCCGCATATGTCCTTGGCACGCTTCGTTCGTTAAACGCCAATTCGGATCTTCAGAATGTCCTGGATGCAATTGAGCTCGAGTTTTCGCGTGCGGCGACCCCGACTCCGCGGGCGGTCTACAATCGCTCATGGATTCAAACTGCTTGGCGCGGGACGATGAAAAAAGCCGATCTTCAGGCGCTCATCTCACGCATCTCCGCCGGAGCAATTGAGGAGGGCGAGCAGGCTTTCGGGATTGTCTGTCGATCTCTGCTCAGCCCGTCCATTCCTCCAGACTGTTTCGACTTTGGGATGGCTTGGTTGCGTGCCAACGCCTCGTCGTCGCTTTCGCCTACGGCGATGTACCATGTCATTGACTTCGCAGCGCAGTTTCGATCGGAAAGCACGAGTGACGCTTCTGAACTGATTTTGTCCGTACAGCCGGTCCTGCCAAAACACAAAGGCATTTGGCAACGGATTGAGCATTTCTTTGTAGAGTTGCTAAGGCGAGACCTCGCTGCCTTCACGAATTTTCTGTTGGCCTTTGCGCGCGCCAACGCCGCCAACTGGCTTAAGGTCCTGAACACAGGCCGCGAGTTTGAGTGGCTGCTTTCGGAAATGCGCGGACGCGAGGTCGCAGGCGCAGTTGGTCAACTTGTATTCGATGAAACGGCTCCCTGCCGGAAACTTGGCCTGTTCCTTTTTGACGAACTCGATTTGAATACTTTACCGGATGAGTTGCTTGTTAGATTGGAGGAACGCCGACTGGCCTTGGCCTTTTACGAATCACAACGCACACCCCTTCACGCGGCGGCAAACGCACGCTTTCTCATTCTTCTGATCTCTCCAATCGAGCGCATGAGCAGCGCCCTGCAACGCGAGTTTCATAACGAACTTGCACTCCAGTTGCAGAATTATCCTGGCGGATGCCGCGACGAATTTCAGCGTCGCTCGACCGAGTTTCCTGTTCTTCGGAAGGCAATTGACGAGGGAGAAGCGTACTTTGAGCGACTGACGCGAGTTAAGGAATCGGGAATTGCTGGAATGGCGGTAGCAGGAGCTCGACAAGCGCTGAATCTGAATGCCCGACGTTTTGCGCGCGCAGTCGAAAAGGGCGCGGAACAAATGTCGGTATTCATGAAGCTTTTCAGTAAAGTAAGGCTTCTTTACGGTAATCAATGGAGCGTGTTTCATGAGGGCACATTGGGTGACAGATCGAGTCTTCAGCAGTTCTCCAGTTCCATGGAGGTGCCGCGCATGGAATTCATCGATCCAGAAGGAATGAGCCTCCGACGCTATCAGGCCTCCGTCAAGATCCGAGAACTCAGCAACACGACCGAAGCAGAAACCGACGGATGAATGCCGATGTCAAAACATCCTTCCTGACTTACTACATCCGAAGTCTGGCGGAAAGGACCCGCGCGGAGAAGAAAGGCACGAAGTTTGGTTTCGATTGGATCATTTATAACTTGGCTTTGGCTGAGGATCTGATTCCGCATCGTCTTCCGTTCTTTCGTGGTGGGGCCGAGGAGATTTCAAAAACCAAGACCGAGGCTGAATTCGGCATTGATGCCGCATTCGTATCGCGTGACGGCAAGGCCCTCACGATTTTTGTGTTGAAGGACGAGCCGCTCAGTAACTCCACGTGGACGCAAAATGATTTCGATGGGGACTTGCGACGCGCGGCCGCTCCGGACCTGGCGGCAAGCGGATTAAGGCATATTTCTGAAGTAAGAGTCATCCTCGCTTATAATAAAGACGAGGACCAGACCGGCATCGATTTATTCGAGCGTCAGACAAAAGCGCTCGGGACCAAGGTCGGCGACAACGTCCCGCTCAGATTCGAGCGATGGAATCTCACCCGGTTAGTCGAACAAGTGAAAGAGAAACTGCTGACGCCGTCGCTGGTGCCACAGCATCTTTTTAGCCTGTTCAGTTACATCTGCTCGCAATTTGCCGATTTTCGCCACGGCTCAGACGAGTGGACAAGCCAGCTAGTCCCCAATTGGCGGCGCTTCTTGGCGGACGTATTGTCCGAAAACGCGGACGAAAGAACGGTTCGTTTACTACCTGTGGCACTGCTCATTCTCCGCGAACAAGGAGGCAAGAATCGCACTTCAGAGACCGGTTGGATCGACTTGGCGGAATGGGCAATGCTTTGCGCGTGGCATGTCCATCAGACTTCTGCCAATGAACGTGTCCGAGTCGCAGTGTCTCAGATGTGGGTTGGTTTCTACCTCGCTGAGTTGGAGCGCTTTTACGAAGTCCACAGCGATGAATTGGCAACCAAGGACGGTCTGGCAGTCGATCATACCGGCAGTTACGTGGACAGCGTGGTTGCGGCAGTCGTCGCCTTTTGGCATATCGCGCGTCTTGGAATCCTCGCCCAAGCATACGCGGAACTGATGCCGCAGAAGGGTAACGCGGAAGGAACCGGCCGGAAAGCAGCCATACAAAAAGCGGCGAACCGACTTGCGCGCCTGCTCAACGCGAATCCCGCAACGTTTCGACCCCTGCTTGATCTCCACCATATCGAACTGTTTCTCATTTGGAGAACTTTTTGGCAGTCGAGGCGTTTGAACGACATTTTCACCTGGCTTCACCACTTGCGAAATTGTCTGCTGGTGCGGCGTGCCGGATCAACACCTTTGCCATTCCTGGAAGGTGGTAACTCTCTCAGCACAGTTTTGGAGACCATTGCTACCGAAGAAAAGCCACCTGAGTTTTGCGATAACAGTTCAATGTTGTTGCTTTGCATTATGGAGTGGTGCTTCAGCCTCCCGACTGAACAACGAAATCAACTCATCGAGCTGTATTACAGACAAATCGTTCTCGGCATCGACAACGAAGGGAAACCCCTGGGAGATGCCATACCGATCGACTTGCTGAGCTGGGTTCCGCGGGAGGATTGGGGACTGAAAGTGCTAGGGCAAGGTTTGGCCGATGACGGTGAATGCCAGAGCATTGAAACGCTTGGCCCCAATGCCGTTCGGGATGGTGCGACTATCGCAAACCATCTGGAACACTTCATTCGAATGAGTCGCAGTGCTCGAAAAAATCCCTTTCCCGAGGGACTTCCCATCTCTGTTATCGTGTTGGCTTGTCTCAAGCATCGCTCACCGCTGCCGGCTGAACTGTGGCGGCATTCTATATTTGTCGAAGGAGCGGGAGAACCTTTGCCATAATGGAATGACCATTGACTCAAGGTGAGCCGGCTTTCTCCACTGAAGTTTAAAAGCAGTTTATTATTCACATTCAATTTGTTCTTATGGCGTATCAATGGGTTGAAAACTATCTTCAGCCGATGGAAAGTGTTTAATGGACTCAAAAAACGAGCGGGTGGTTTGGTCCACCCTATCTACCCTTCCTTGTCGATTTGGAAAATCCGCCCTTGCACTTCGTTCCGGAACCGTCGACTTACATTCTCGGTTTGATTGGCGGCGCCTGTCTCTTCACGTTTTCCCATAAACGAAACCGAAAAGAGCCGTGCGGCATCACCTGCCGATGAATTGTTTTTGCCAGACGGACAAGTCGCAGTCCGCAACGCGGTCTGTGCCGATGCGTTGATCTCAAGATCTGTCCCCGCACGCAGGCATGCGGTGGACATTCATCGTCAACCGATCCCTGAACTCGATTCACGACGACCGAATCCCTGGAAGCGTCGCTCCAGCCCGGCAGGGCGGAAGAGCATAGCCCAGCGATTCATCGCTGGGGGGACCGAACGACCGGATCACGAGTCCCGACCGGGACGCAAGAGCTCGGGGGAGAGGCATGGGACAAGGATTGCATTCAGGGCACTTTGCTCACTCCACCACCAGTCGGTAATACACCTGACGCGCCCCCGCCAACGGGCGGGTGTCAGTGACGACCATCGACTCGCCCGTGCCAACTAAGCCGCCCTGGACAACCTGCCAACCGCCAAAATCAACGGTCGCCTCCACCCGGTAGTGTTTGCCTGCCACCGAGGAGAAGGCCACATGGAAAGGTGCCCCACCCTGGCCGGCGGGCCGGATCACGAGGCTGGATGCCTGGTCGCGCGGGTCCGTCCCCGCCCGGTACTCCTGCCACGTCAGCAAGCCATCGCGGTCTGGATCGCTCATCTCCGCTGCCGCTAGGTCGCCGGTAAAGGCATGCGCCGCCAGCCAGTTCGGCGGCGTGCCGTGCGGCGTGGGCTGCATCACGGTGATGAACTGGCCCGCATTCTCCAGGGCAAAACTCTGCCCGCCCGTTTCCAAATAAATGGCATTGTCCACCTCGAATACGCTGAAGGCGTCCTGTGCAGACCGGAGCTCCGTGAAGTCAAACCGCACCAAGTTGCCCATCGCTCCGTACCGGATGCTGGTCTTCAGATCGGCTGGGGATGGACTGGTTAACTCCAGCCATTTTCCTCCCTGACCGTCTTCACTCTCCTTCAGGTTCCAGCCATTCAGAATCTCCCCAGTTGCGGCGGACCGCAGACGGGTTGTGCACGGGTAATTAGCCCGGTAATGCACCCGCAGATTCCGGATGTACCGCGGCACATACGCCGCCCGCAGAGTGACCGACCTGGGCTTTTCGTCTGCGTCCGCCACCAGACGCAGCGCTCCGGCCAGGCGGTCACCGGCATTCTCGGTCGGCACATAGTCCGGCACCCGCGAGGGCAAAGCCAGGTTCGTGTTGAACGCCGCGGTCTTGCCATCCACCGTCACCTCGAACGAGGGACGAAAAGGCGCGCTCCCCTGTTTTAGCGTCGCCCAGCGAAGCAAATACTGGCCGTCGAGATCCTTTCCCACCTGCGCAAACTGCGCGGAAAGATCTCCAGCCCCGCTCGCCACATAATACCGTCCCCGCGTCTCACCGGTCAGGAGCTGCAGCGTTGCCGTGTCGATCTCGGAACCAAAGGCCACGCAATAAAGCTTCACGCCCCGCTCCCGCGCCGCCGTCACGATCTGTGCCGGAGTGGCGTTCGTGCTTGACTCGTCCCGCCCGTCGGACAAAAACACCACATACCGCTGCTCGTCCCGATTGGGCGGGCCGAACTCTTTCACAGCCGCCGCCAACGCGTCCCAGCAACGGCTGCCGGCAAACCATGACTTGATCTCCTTGGCGAGAATGCCATCGATGGCAGCGCGCAAGGCGGTCTTGTCGGATGTAAACCGGCTAATGCGAACGGGCGCGCGGTCCTCCCGGTGAAATTCGTAGACGCCATATTGGGACTCCGCGGGCTGCTGGCTAATGAATGTCTTGGCCGCAGCCTCCATGTTCTCGATCGCATCGGAGACCCCGTCCCCATCGGTGTCTGGCGCCCCAAACTGCATGCTCGCCGTGTAGTCCAACACCAGGTAGCTCTTGAGCTGCTTCCGGTTTCTCGGCTCCACCACAAACGCCGTTTCGGTCGGACTGATACTCCGCCCATCCTCCCGGCAAACCACCTTCAGCTCCGAGGACGATCTCACCACCGCATGCCCAACCATCGGATCATCGTTGTCCCGCAGCGAAAACTCGAAATCAACCAGATACGGAGAGGAATAGTAATTCGTCACATCCCCGATCGAAAGCCCGCCGATCGCAGCATACGCCAAATTGAGAACGAGCGTATTGCTGCCCGTCCCCCACGCGTTCCGCGCCCAAATGACGACCTCCTGCTTGCCGCCATACATCGGCTTTCCCGAGATCGCGCCTGTCCCCGCTGTCACACTCAGCCCCGCCGGCAACCCGTCCGCTCCGAACTCGGTGGGCGATTCAGTGGCTTGGATGGTGTAACTGAAGCTTTGGCCTTCCTGACCCGAAACAGTCGTGACGCTCGTGATCACAGGCACCGAGGATGCCACCGTGATGACAAGAGCGCGTGTGTCGGCACCGTAGTTGTTCGTGGCTGTGATCGTTGAGCTGAACGTCCCGCCCGCAAGGGGGCGTCCTGATATCACCCCGGTCGTGCCATCGATTTCCAATCCTGAGGGCAGATCGGCGGCGGCAAAGCCGGTGGGATTGTGGTCCGCCCTGACGGCATAGCTGAATGCGATGCCTTGTTTTCCATTGGCTGTCAAACTGCCGGTGATGACCGGCACACCACTGGTCAGAACGAGGGTAAGAATCTTCGTATCAGACCCCCACGGGTTGCTAACCGTAAGAGAGACGGCAAAGTTGCCGCTGATCTGCGGGATTCCGGAGATCACCCCACTGGTCCCGTTCAACGAAAGCCCGGCCGGCAGGCTAGTCTGCGCAAACCCCGTCGGTTCGTTGCTGGCAGCGATTGCATAGGTAAAGGCTACCCCCTGTTGGCCGCTGGCGGCAAGCGCGCTGGTGATCGAAGGCACGCCGCTTGCCAAGGCCAGTGCAAGTATCTTCGTGTCGGACCCCCACGGGTTGCTGGCGGTAAGAGAAACGGCAAAGCTGCCGCTGATCTGCGGGATTCCGGAGATCACCCCGCTGGTCGTATTCAACGAAAGCCCGAGCGGCAATCCAGATTGCGCAAACCCCGTCGGTTCGTTACTGGCGGCGATTGCATAGGTGAAGGTCGCACCCTGCTTGCCGCTTGCAGTGAGGGCGCTGGTGATCGAAGGCACGCCGCTTGCCAGGGCCAGCGCAAGCATCTTCGTGTCGGACCCCCACGGGTTGCTGGCGGTGATGGAGACTGCGAAGCTGCCGCTAACCTTCGGGATTCCGGAAATCACCCCGCTGGTCGTATCCAACGAAAGCCCGAGCGGCAATCCAGATTGCGCAAACCCTGTCGGTTCGTTGCTGGCAGCGATTGCATAGGTAAAGGCCACCCCCTGTTTGCCGCTCGCGGCAAGCGCGCTAGTGATCGAAGGCACGCCGCTGGTCAGGATCAGCGACAGAGTTCTGGTATCTGAGCCCCAGCGATTGGTCGCTGTTATTTGGACGTTAAAACCGCCACTCACCTGAGGCGTCCCGGTTACTACCCCGTTCGTAGGATTTAGCCACAGGCCATGCGTTAACCCCGATTCTAGGAATCCTGTGGGGTTGTTGGTTGCGGTGATGGCATAGAAGAAAGGCATCCCCTGCTTACCAGAAGCTGCCAGGCTGCCCGTAATCTTGGGGGCACCACTAACGAGAGTCAGTCCCAGGATATTGGTGTCCCAACGGTGTTCTCGTATATCGAAGGTGTGGTAGTAGCTTCGAAGCTCAACATCAAATTCTCCAGCCACCAGAGGGATGCCCGATATCGCGCCTGTCTTTTGGTCAAGGGATAACCCCTCGGGCAGGCCTGAAGCATAGAAGTCGATGTTTCCAAACGGCCCACCGCCACCGCAAACCTCTATCTGATACTCAAATGGTCGTCCTTGCGCTCCGGTCGCTTTCAGGTCGCCAAAAATCACACCGTTGTCCACAACACGGAGAACCACAGCAGTCGCCTCAGCAAAACAACCCTCTTCACTAATGGCCCTGACCTCATAGGCGTATGTTCCGGCCCCTTCAACCGGCACAATAAAAGTCGCCCCGACCCCTACCTCTACCTCACCGTCGTACCACCTCAGTTGACCTCTGGTGGGCGGGTTTGTAACCACAAAACGACTAAGGTCGGATCCCACTAGGCAGCGCCCGATAATACGTACCGGATCTACCACAAACGGCTTCGGAGTCTCCACCACGGTCAAAGTCACTGTAGCTGCCTCGCTTGAGCCCAGGCCTGAACTCGTGGCCACAACCGTGTAGATAAAGGTTCCACTAACCAACGGTGGTGTGAACTCCGCGCCACTATGCACAAGACTATCACCGAGATGCCAATCCAGCGAGGTGCCAGCCGGGTATTGTGTGGTAACTGAAAAAGTGCGATGACGCGGATCCGATTCGCTCAGGCAGAGAACGAGGTTCGTTGCGACGAATTCAGGCTTGGAGAGGGTCACTCTGATGATCTGAAGTCCCGCGTCCCAGTCCGCCACGTAGACGTAGTTACCCGCGATGGCAATCCCACGTGCCTTGCCGCCAGTGTCACACCCCCCTACACGGACAGGTGCCGCGAGGTTGCACACATTGATTATTTGTACTCCCGCATCCCAGTCAGCTATGACCACGTACTGTCCTGCGATGGCAACGTCATATGCTTTCCCGCTGGTATCGCAGCCTCCCCGCCGAGCAGGCGATGCAGGGTTGCTAATGTCGATCACGTCAAGACCTGCTTCGCCGTCCGCCAAGAATGCGGTATTGCCGCTTACGGCAACGCCTAATGCAGTCCCTAACGTGTCATACGCTCCCACAATTACTGGTAACGCAGGATTGCCAATGTCAATGATCTGGAGACCGTCGCCTTGGCATGCCACGTAGGCATATTTTCCTAAACACTCCACGGCAGTCGCCCATCCGATTGTCCGAACACTACCAACGTGGAGCAACGATGCAGGACTACTTATGTCGATCACGCTGAGCCCGCCTCCCAAGTCCGCGACAAGAGCGTAGTTGCCAGTGATCGCAACGTCCATGGCAACCCCCGGGGTGATATGCTCGTTTAACCGCAGTGGTGCCCTAGGGTTGTGCACGTTGATCACGCCCAAGCCGGCTAGGTTGCCGAGATTGAGACCAGTCTCTACTACGTAGGCATTGTGCCCAGCCACAACAACTCGGTCAGCACTTCTGTCCGTGAGAGATTGGCCAAGCCAGACCGGCGATCCCGGATTCGCTACGTCAAGAATTTGCAGGCCTGCAGTCCCTGCTCCTACGTAAGCATAAGCCTCCCGCACAGCGACACCCTTTGAGATGCCACCAGTCGGATATCCCCCCACTCGGATCA
>Ga0116153_10001743_pt1 | contig 19047 bp, 12 predicted proteins | sample AD_UKC028_MetaG_FD_89896 | JGI IMG/M metagenome (GOLD analysis project Ga0116153, IMG submission 89896) | Active sludge microbial communities of municipal wastewater-treating anaerobic digesters from USA - AD_UKC028_MetaG | ecosystem: Engineered > Bioreactor > Anaerobic > Digestate | place: USA...
GCATCCGCAGCTACATTTCGACTCTACGCAAACACGGGCTGCCTGTGCTCGAATACCTTCGCCGTGCCCTCGATGGCCGCCCATTCCTGCCTCAGCCAGTGAAAAGCACCTGAGCAGTTACAGCAAATCAATCAGAGGATCAATTCTAACCTCATCGTTTTGACGACTGCTCATACTATGACTTCTTAATCAGGAGCCACTCATTGGGTTTACCGCGACCAAATCGGACGAGAACAAACTGTCCCTTGATCTGATTACCACCCAAAGAAAAACTAATCCGTTGGTCTGTCCACTCAATTAATTCGTAAATTCCCCTATCCCAGATCCGCACTTCTCCAGCGCCGTATTGTCCTTCTTCAATCTCGCCTTCGAAATCACCAAACGACAGCTCATGATCATCCACTTGCACCGCCAACCGTTTTATCCCAGGTGTTTCCGGCAACCCTTTGGGGACTGCCCAGCTCTTGAACACACCATCCTTCTCTAATCGGAAATCGAAGTGGTGTGTTCGGGCGTGGTGTTCTTGAATCACGAAACGTGGCACGAGTGAGGTGTATTTGCGATCTCGAAGGACGGGCGTTTTTCCGGACGTCTGTTGTTCTTCGGCCGCATCCAACAGCAAAACCGCCTAACATGTTCATGGCACAAAGGATCCAGCATTGAGGTGTTTTTTACAGGTTCGGCGCTTTTCATGTCAAACAATTGTTCTGCAAAATATTATGAATCAACTGATTAGATGGACTGATAAGACAAAAAAAATTGAAAATTGAAAGTTGAAAACTGAAACGTGAAGGGTGAAGGGTGAAACGTGAAAATTGAAACGTGAAGGGTGAAATCGTATAGAGGAGCCCGCAGATTAGAAGACAGGCACGCAGCCTTAATAATGCCTTTATTATGAGCCTTTTGTGCTTTGTTGTGGCCATTCATCAGGAGCCGGTCTTGCGATCCGCATTCGGCCACCGGCCACCGGCCACCGGCCACCGGCCACCGGACACCGGTTACCGGAAACCGGAGGCCGACGAGCCCTACCTTGTCCGGCTCCCCCACCTCCTTGGCATTTCATGGTCGTGAGTCAGAACTCAAGGGTCGTAGGAGAGCATAGCAAGAGGGGTATGACATTTACGGTCACTCCCCGGGGAAAGTTGTTCACAAAATCAAGGAGGCAATCCGGAATCCGAAATCCGGAATCCGCAATTGGTTGTGGGCCGTTGTATCCGAGAGCAGCGGATTTTTGACAGGATGAACAGGATTTGTTGGAAGCGATTTCATCGATAAAAACATCTCCTCCTGTCACTCGGAAATATGCTTCAGTCCTGATCGACTCCCGTTGTCCTGTCCATCTTGGTAATCCTATCTGAGAAAGTTCTTTCCCCAGTTGTGGCGCGATGGGTTGGATTTGACTTTGGTCCTGCAAACCAGCATTACAGTGGCCAACTCGTTCAACAGGAACCCAATGCCTAAGATCGTCGATCATACGAAGTCGCGTCCGCCGTGGGAACGGATGTTGAGGATTCACCATCAATTGCAGGATGGGGAGTATCCGAACTGCAGCAGGCTGGCGGAGGAGTTCGAGGTGGCGACGCGCACGGTCAAGCGCGATTTGGATTTCATGAAGTACCGGCTGGATCTGCCGATTGAATACGATGGGAGCAAGTTTGGTTATTTTTACACGCGGCCGGTGGAGCAATTCCCGACGCTGGCGGTGACGGAGGCGGAGGTGTTTGCGCTGTTGGTGGCGCACAAGGCGATTGCGCAGTATCAGGGCACGCCATTCGAAAAACCGCTGGAAACGGCGTTTCGCAAGCTGACGGGCCAATTGGACACGCACGCGGGTTACACGCTAGGCAATGTCGAGAAGGCGCTGTCGTTCCGTCCCTTTGCGCCCGAAGACAGCGACTTGGGGGCATTCGAGGTTTTGACACGCGCGCTGCAAGAACACAGTGCGGTCAGGTTTTTTTACCGGAACCTGGGGAACAGGAACGGACGCCATCGTCATGTGCGGCCTTATCACATGGCCTGCATTGGTAATGTCTGGTATCTGTTTGCCTTTGACCTCGACCGTCATGCAATGCGGACGTTTGTTCTGACGCGCCTGAGGGATCCGGAGCTGACGTTTGAACGGTTCACACCGCCCGAAGATTTTGATCCGGACAAGTATTTGCGCGGGAGCTTCACGGTGTTCAAGGGCGGCGACGATTACGAGGTGGCGATTGATTTTGACGCATGGGCAGCGGATCTGGTGCGGGGCCGTCGATGGCATTCCAGCCAGGAATTCATGGAGTTGCCCGGGGGATGTTGCCGGTTACGAATGCGGCTGAATAATATTGAGGAAATGGAACGGTGGGTATTGAGCTGGGGGACCCATGCAACGGTGGTCAGACCGAAGGTTCTGGCCAACCGAATCCGGAAGGCCGCGATGGAATTAGGCAGACGCTACGCGGAACCGGAGAATTTCGGCGTTATAGAATAACTTTTGACCTGTCCGTCTGTGTTCTGAAGACCGGAGACCGGAGACCGGACACCGGAAACCGGAGACCGGAGACCGGAGACCGGAGACCGGAGACCGGAGACCGGCCACCGGAGACCGGAGACCGGCCACCGGAAACCGGTTCCCCTCCTTGGCATTTCATGGTCGTGAGTCAGGACTCAAGGATCGTGGGAGAGCATAGCAGGGGGGAGGTGACATTTACGGTCACTCCCTGGAGAAAGTAATTCACAAAATGAAACAGTCAGTCCGCAATCCGCAGTCCGCAATCGGCAGTGGGCAGTGGGCATTTGGCGGCAAAGCACTCCGAATTAGCGTGGATGAGTGTTCATGAGTGGTTGAATTCGATGAGCCTCAGCTGTAGCCATCAGCTTCCCGGTAACCGTTCGGGATAGCTAGCGCCAGAGGACTGGCTCAGTCCATATGGTAGCTTCAGTCTGGAAACCGGCCACCGGAGACCGGCCACCGGAGACCGGCCACCGGAGACCGGCCACCGGAGACCGGCCACCGGACACCGGAGACCGGCCACCGGACACCGGACACCGGAGACCGGACACCGGAGACCGGACACCGGACACCGGCCACCGGACACCGGCCTCTGAATGGCCTCAAACCGACTGCCTGCTGCTGCTTACTCTTCTTGGCTTTTGTCTTCTGTTCCCTCGGAGGTCGATGGAGGAGGTTTACGGTCTGATACGGAGGGCTTCTTGGCCGGGTAAGACGGGGCCTGCTCCTGCAACGTGAAAGGAAGCGTTGCTTGTCTCGGTCTTGCTGCCATATCAGAAATGCCAGTGCGCATGGCCTCCGCCAATTCGAAACCGGTGAGAGGCTCAGGCCAGGAAAGCCCCCCCCGCTGAAGCAAAGCGACGTTGCCCTTGCCGGCGCTTGGATCGCTGCGAACGAAAACAGGAACCAATCGGAGTCGCTCCAGTTGCTCGATCGCGCCTTCCCAAGTGCCGCCTTTCTGAAAGTCGGCACTGACGACCAAAGCTGCATCGACCAAGGCGTAGATCACTTTGTTACGTTGCATGGCGTTGCCCACATGAAAACCCGCGGCGGGATCGTAAGGTGAAACCAAAGCGAGCCGGCCCTGCATCAGCGGCTCCCGGTTCTCGTGCGCCACGACGGCCCGTTCCATGCTGTCCGCCATGATGCCCACAACCTTGCCGTCTGTCGAAAGAGCGCCGGCCATCGCGGCCCGGTCAATTCCGCGGGCGCCGCCGGAAACCAAAGTCAGGCGCGCTTCCGCAGTCAGCCGACCGATGGAATTCGCATAGGTGACGGTCGCCTCGTCGATGTTCCGGGAACCCACCACGGCCAGACCGCCAGTGTCAAGCAGGCTTGGCTCGCCAGATCCGTAGAGCAAAGGTGGCGCGTCTTCTTTGAGTCGGGCCTTCAGCCGTCGCGGATAGGCTGCATCGGCGCGGCTCACTACCCAGATGCCGCGGCCCTGCCAACGTTGGACGGCTTGGCTCAGCAGAAAGCCACGTCCAAGAAGGTCCTCGAGGCGCGCGCGGTCGAACCGAGGCGAGCACCAGCCCAAGATTTCTTCCGCCGAATCGCCCAGCAGGTCGGCGGGCGACTTTTCCTTCTGGCGCAACATGCGGGCGAGCCGGTTGTACTCGCCAAGGGTGAGCAAGTCGGTGGCAGAACTGCCGCGCCCAAGGAGGAGGGGCGCGGTGAGCAGGAGGATGGCTTGGGTATTGGAAGTGAGAGGGTTCATGGTTTACGATGCGTGGTGGAGGCGAGCGCCAGGGGGTAGACTGGGCCACTGCCATGGGAGCGCAGCAACCACGCGGCGAGGGTAAGTGTCCAGCGGGAAGCCACCATGCCATCCAGCAGCAGAACCGGTCCAGACAGCAGGGAGTCGCCGCGGATCATGAGAGATCCATCCACATTCCGCGCCTGTTGGATGCTGTTGACCATCAGCTTCTGTTCGGGCCGGTCCTTGGTTTGTTCCAACACCGGATGAAATGGCAGATGCAACGCCTCAGCAAGACGCCGCGCAAAGTCGGGGACGAGTTCCGGATGCCGGCGCGAAGGAATGCAGCATACCCACTCGGGCGCTGGGCTGAGATTCCACTCCTTTATCAAGGTAACGCATGCCGCAACCAGTTCATCGGAGTAGTGGTGGTCTGAGTATTTACCTGCGCGAACCAGTTCAGCCCAGCCGGCATCCCCCCAGACCGAGAGAATTCGGCCCGGCTGCAGCCGATGTTCAGGAGCGATCATGCCTTTGAGTTGATAGCGCGGCAGGCCGCCGACTGGCCACCTTTCACGTGGCTCGATAGGCAGATTCGTTCGCCGGAGGAAGGCCACTGCATCTTGGACAACTGCGCCACTGGTGGTTAAGGGCAAGGGCTCAAGTTTGGGCGGATGAAAATCTCCCGGGTCGCCATCCAACGCACGAATCAAGAATTCCATGTGACCGGAAGTCAGCCGCACATAGTCCTGCATCTGCGACTGTTCTTCCCGGCGCAAAGCGGTAAGACGCTCGGCTCGCTGCCAGAACGCGTCACTGAGGTTTGTGGGCGCCAATCTCCATTTCGAATCCAGCTTGGCCACCGGAGCGGGCGATTCCAACGATAACAGGAGCAGCGCCTTGTCAATTCGCCCTTTGGTGGCATTGACCTGAGCCATTATCTCGTTGACCGATAGGCCATCGCGAGACGCCTTGAGCGCAGCCAGCACCGCGTTGACTTCCTCCTTTGTGGGAAAGGCGTTTTCAATGAAGTAATCGGTGATCTCGGACTCTTCTCCGCCACTCAATAACACACCATGCGCCGCCCCCAAAGCCCGGCCCGCGCGCCCCACTTGCTGGTAATAGGCTACGACCGAGCCTGGAGTCTGGTAGTGTATGACGAAAGCAAGGTCGGGTTTGTCGAATCCCATCCCAAGCGCGGTCGTGGCAACCAGGGCTTTAACGCGGTTTGCTAGAAGAGCCGCCTCCAACTCCACCCGCCGGTCTCCGGTTTCGCTCGTATAAGCCTCCACGATCAGACCCCGCGCGCGCAACCAGTCCGCAACTTCCAGGGCGTCGCGCACCGTCAGCGTGTAGATGATCCCACTGCCCGCAATGCTGGGAAGTCGTTCGGCCAACCAGGCCAGGCGCTCCGCTTGACTCGGCATACGGATCGTTTGAAGCAGGAGTGATGGCCGGGCCAGATCACCACGAGAAACTGCAAGATCCGGTCCCAGCACGGCCTGAAGATCCTCAAGCACACGGTTGTTGGCCGTCGCCGTGGTGGCCAGCAGGCGAAGATTCGGCGGAAGGTTGCTCGCCAGTCTCTCGATAAACCGATAGTGCGGACGAAAATCATGGCCCCAGTCGGAAATGCAATGCGCCTCGTCAACCACCAGAAGACCGATGCCCATGGCAACAGGGCCCAAAACGGATGACCGGAAGTAATCGTTGGCCAGGCGTTCGGGCGAGATGAGAAGAATGTCCACCTCATGCCGGGCGAGTGCGGCTTCGACTTCCGGCCACGCTTCCCGATTCTCAGAGTGGATCGTAAGCGCCCGAACCCCCATGCGTTCAGCGGCTCCAATCTGATTGCGCATCAGGGCCAACAACGGGGAAATCAACAAGGCCGGGCCACTGCCTTGCTCCCGGAGCAAGCGCGCGGCGATGAAATAAACAAGGCTCTTCCCCCAGCCAGTTTTCTGAACAACCAGCAACCGCCCACGCCCCTCGACAATATGCCGGATCGCCTCTTCTTGCCCAGGATGAAAGACCGCGCTTGGGTTTAATGTTCCCAAACGAAGTAACTCCAGAGCGCGCTGGGGGCTATAGTCCATGTTGTGTTCAGTGGTTTCTTGTTTCAGTCCAGGTCATGAGCGAAATCCAACCAAGTATGCTGATAAAAACCAAGGGATTCAATACTCGGGAGTCATGGGTGACGCCAGGTGGCAGGGGGACGATTTTGGATTGCGGATTGCGGATTGCGACTGGGCCCAAGCTAAATTCCTCCCGGCACTCGGAAATATGCTTCAGTCCCAATCCACTCCTGCCATTCTGGCCATCTTGTTCATCCCGTCTGAAGAAGTTTTTTTCCGGAGAAACCCTGGAAATTAGTATGCTGGGGAGCCTGTTCCCAGTTTTTCTCAGTTCAACGCAATACGCGGCTTCCCTCCGGATTCACGGCATACTCAATACGCAATCGACCTTGGTTATCTATGACCAGCCTAGCTTATGGACGATCGTCCCCGATGGTTTTCTTTGGATCATACTCCAGATTCCGGGATCCGGTTGGATTTATATAACACTCTAGCAGAGAAATGTTGTATTCCCACGAACTCCGAAAAGAGATTTTTATGCGAGCATAAGAATTGTTCGGCATTTTAACAAAATAATCCTCATCATTAATCGACTCCTTCCAGCGAGCATCTGTTTTTGAAACAGAGTGCTCAACAGAGGACACATAGCCCGACAAGGGAGCTATGAACTCAAATCGATCTTCTCTCCGGACAAGCCCTCCCTGGGGAACGGAGATTTGACAGCGCCAACTGAACGGTTTCTGCTCCATCGGCACGTGCCCGTTCTCTAAAGTCCCGTCGATCCAAAACTGAACGCATAAGTCACCTCCTGACGCATCGACAGGCTGTCCCGGATCCAGATTGATATGGTATTCAGTTCCATCGATGGGAACCTTATACTTTCGTCCTTTTGTGAAAATCAAGGGTTCGGCTTCTCCTCGCTTATGAAGGACCAGAATAGCGGGTTCTTTGGGATTGTCCGCTGCAGGCAGATTTGAGGGGACAGCATATCCAAATGATCCTTGAGATTGATCTGTTTGGTAATAGCCTTCCTTGCTGACGGAGACGAACAAACTGCCCCCCTGGATTCCGGTAATCGCAAAAGCCCCATTTGAATCGGTGACCAAGGTTTGCTTCTTGCTGTCCTTAAAGAACCTGCTAAATGCCGAATATTCAACAAAAGCGCTTTGCACTGGATTATTGCTTTGGTCTACCACTCGGCCATAGAATTCAATTGGATACGATAAGACTTTTGCCAACAGACTGATAGGCTGGATATTGCCCCGGATCTTCTCGAGCTCATCTTCTGGAACTCCTGCCTGTCGCGCTTCCTCCAAGATGCGCTGTTCTTCATATGAGGCTCCGTTAACCACCTGAGGTAATTCCGGTTTCTCGTCATGACCAGTCCTGCGCGAAAATAATACTAAGCATAACAGTATTAATAACCCGGTCAGTAGTATTAAAAAGGGAATAATCGATGGCGTTGTTACCACTTGTTCTTTCATTTTGTGATCCTTTTTAGGGATAGCCTCTCTTGCGGGCTTGAAAAAGAAACTCGTTCGCTGTCTCCATAGCACCACGTTTCAAATTGCCAGCTTCTTCAACCGTTGGAAGGACGATGACATAGATGGCCTTCATCTCGGCTGAAGATTCCGCGAACCGCCGGCGTTTAGACGTGTTTCGAAGAATACGGCACTTTGCCCGTTGTACTCGGCATGAATATTGAGATGCAGCCGACCATAAACGGCCCCTCCTCGTGATCGAATGTAAAAATCCTTGGTTATGCTGTCAGTCCAATTCGAATCCGCTGCCCGATAACGAATGGTGACTTTCGGCTGATACCCGTTTTCCGGGGCCAGGAATCCAAAGTCATCGACAGCTTCCACCAAACCGCCGTTAATTCCCCCAAGTTCTAGCATCCAATCGTATTTTTGACGAGGCTCCACTTGTGTTGGTCGAGTCCACTTCACCAGCAAGTCCCCTTCTGGCCTTTCCCCTAGGAGCTTCTTGTTGGCTAATAGATCCAAAACATAATCGCGTCCATCGGGCACAAAACCAAATAAGGTACGGAACGAAACGAGGTTTTCCGTTGGCATTAACTTCCACATCCGAATGACGACCGGACTAGACGCATCCGGTCGAAAACAGTCTGGGGCAGAACCGTATAAGTAGCCTGATTGTGTTTTTGGCGACAGCAGATAGCCATCCTTCGTGACCGATTCCAGTTCAAGCGAATCGCCGCTCGATCCCGTAAACTGAAAATTACCTTCGATATCACTTATAGACTCGTGTCTTGGGGAAAGCGTTTGCGGCCCGCTGGTTGGATGAAAACTCCATTGGCGAATCCGCATCACGACTCGAACCCCGGAAAGGGGCTGCCGATCTTGATCCACAACCTTCCCCCAAAAACTAATCGGGACATTTTTGGTGTTTGCGGCAAGTGCCAAATCCCGCGCACGTTTCTCGTCCATACTCAACGAACAGACAGACCCTGATGGGTTTAATGGAACAGGTGCTTGGGGCTGTGACGGTCTGGAGGATACTGTTGGGGATTGGGACACTTGCCCCAGTTCAGCCTGCTGCGCCGTTGCGTTCTGGTTAGCATCCAGGGATTTGTCTTCAGGTAGCTTTCTGAAGAGCCATATTGAAGACAAAATAATGGCAATCAACAAGGCGCCTGCGGTCCATAACAGCTTTTGCGAGTTCATGAGACCCATCGTCGTTTGCAGGCCTGCGTGCGGCCGAATTGGCATCTTTGGCCTCGGGAAATCCCCAATGGTGATTTTTGTTATCCGCCGATACTTATTGATGATGGTCCCCGATGGTTTTCTTCGGATCATACTCCAGATTCCGGGATCCGGTTGGATTGAGAAAGCTCTCCATCGTAAACATGTTAAATTGCTCATTCGGATACAAATTGATATGGATTCGACCGTACGTGTCGTCTTTCAATTTAACAAAATACTCTCCTTCATAGCCATATTTCCAGTCTTCCTTCATGTCTTTGTTTTTAACAAATTCGATGGATTCAAGATAACCCTCTTCACGAGCGATAAAAGAGAACTCACTTGTCCTTATTAAGAAACCTCCTGAAGGCGCAGTGAATTTGAAACGCCAGTCGAATCGACCCATATCATCTTTATCCTCAGCCGAAACCCACGATTGAACAGTCAACAGGCCATCGTCGCCGGGAGAGAGTTTTCCTTTGTGCAAATCGATTGAAATCAGAGAGCCGTCCCGAGGCACTTTATACTGGCGAGTTTGTATATAAACGAGGGGTTCGGCTATCCCCTTTTTTCTCAGCACAAAAAGGGCGGGACAATCAGGATCTGGCGCAGGGGGGTTATCTGAAGGAAGCGCATAACCATTTTTCTTTTGCGAATCTTTTGTTTGATAGTAGCCATCTTTATTCACAATCACGAATAAACTGCCGCCTGTAATATCCATGATTGAAAACAATCCTGATTTATCTGAGTGAGTAATCAGCTTCTTGCTGTCCTTGAAAAAACGATTAAAAGCAGAGTAGTGTATCTCCGCTTTATCGACGGGCGCCCCGTTTTCATCAACCACTTTGCCATAGAAAACAATGGGGTATGTGAAAGCCTGCCACATAAATTTTATCGGTGTGATTCCTCGTTCGATTTGAGCAACCTGTTCCGGGGTTGCTCCTGCATGGATCGCTTCTTCGATGATCTGGTCACGTAACGGATCGGACTGAGGTAAGTCACCATGCTGGGACAAACCTGTTTTTTTGGCTAGATTCGTTTGAGTCAACTTCTTCACTGAGCTTGTTTGCTTGGAAAAAGACACTTGCTCCGGAACGCGGGTTTCGTAACTTTTTATAGCAACCCAAGCCCCAATCACAGCAAGCGCTAGAGCAATTATGCCAATCAACCGTGGGGTTTTTTTGGTGTTCATTGCGATGGCGCTCAGCAGAATGGAGCCGGGTCTGCTCAGATAGATGGCTGGCGGCAACTCGCTGTTCTGGACACTCTGAAGGGTGAACACCCAACCGCTGGATCGCTCCAGGCGGTAGAATGCCCCGGATCGAGCGTCCGCACTGCTGGATTGCTGTTGTGCATCAGTTCCTCGTCCAGGCTTTTGCGGGATCATACTCCAAGTTTCGGCTTCCGGGTTTTGGATTGAAGTATGACGTCACATAAACCCATGCCATGCCTGGGGTGTTGCGGACGGTGATACGCCCGTAACCGACCGCAGATTTCAAAAACAACACTGCGCCGTTGTCCCCTTGCCACACGGGCGGTTTTTCTGTTGTTGAAGTGATATCCAGCGATGATGTGTAACCCTCTTGGGGGGCTTCAAAAGGAAACTCATCCGTCGCCAGTGCCACTCCTCCCCCTGGGACACTGACTCGCGCCGACCATCCGTCTGGACCTGAACTTGCATCGGCCAATCGCTCAATGATAACCGCAGCCCCGTTGGGGCCTATCGAGAAGGACTTTGTTTGTCCTGGCATTAACTCAGCTTCCTGGTTTTCGCGCACAATCAACGGTTCAGCTTCCCGGTTTTTTCGAAGCACGAACACTACGGGCTTCGCTCGATCCGGCTCGTGATACTTTGGATCGGCAAACATGGCGTATTCGAAACTGAACCGATTCTTAGCGAGTGATTGCTGGTATCCTTTTTTAGATACCTGGATTAGAAGCCGTTTGCCAACAGCACCTTCGAGGGCGAACAATCCATCAACATCACTAATCACAGTTCGATTCATGTTTCCCGCCTCTGAGAGGACCGTCCACGAGAGTTTTATGGTTGCACCGGAAACAGGCTGCCCAACTTCATCAACTACTTGTCCGTAGAACGAGATGGGCATCTTGTATTCAAAAAAGGGGTCCTTTTCGCTCATGGCATGCCACCACGCCCATTTTTCGGCTTCACTCGCTTCAGGAGGTGGTGGTTGCACTATGTTGGTTGGACTGGCAGGCGGAGCCATTTCAGACATCGGCAACCTTGGTAATGCTTCTCCGTTAATTATTGTGTGGCGTACCGCTTGATGTTGATCATCCGTCAATTGCCTAGGAAGCGGTAATACCAACCACAGCCCAATTAACATTGCCACAGTTAATACCAATGTCCACAATATGGTATTATTATGTTTCATATGTATACACTTATCGGACACGTTCGAATATGTAACGATATAATGGCACAAGCTGTTGGATACATCGCCTGAATTCACCGCTATGATCAGCACGAGAATCTCGAAATGGATCGCTCAAAATAGACGATCCGACGCCGACGCAAGCATTTGCGCTAGCTCCTATGATTCCATTAACAGCTGTTCGGCCTGCCGGTTCTGTGCGTGACCGAGCTATGAACGCCATAGATTCACACCTATCCTCGACGAAACGCAACCGGATTGGTCCGATTGAGATGTTTGAAAAGTCCCAAAGCTGCCCTCCTCCTGTAATCGACCATGTATACTGTGTTTTAAATAAATACGGTGGCGGCAAAACTCCAACACGCGGGCCATCGGGTTTTGTATTCATCTGGTTATTGATCCACAGACCAAGAACCCAATCATCCCGATTATGAACGTTAAAGAGCGTAGCATTAACACTCGATGCAATTAAACCCCGATAGCCCAATTGTTCTGAAAAGTCTGGCGTAGACTGCGGATTCTCTAGAGCCACGAGCTGATCCAAAGTTGCCGCATTAGGATCAAAACAGCTTGCGGGCATCGCTGCCTGCATCAGAATCACATTACGAGCCGTCATGCCTGGAATGGTAGATCCGTTTTCTGCAATTCGTTTTTGCAGAGCGGAAACGATTACCCCAGCACCGAGACTGTGGCCGACTACGTTATGCACATAGTTAGCAGGCAGGTTACCCTCGACATAGTTTTTAAGTGCCCATCCATATTTTAGCGCCCGGTATTCATTCAAGTTGTAGTGAGCAGGTAAACTGCCATCCCATGAACCAACCAACGTATCCCAATAAAAAAGCACCAAGCGGCCTTGATACCCCTGCCAATATAGCCTCTTATACATCGTCTCGGCGTTGGACATGGCAGTCTCATATGAGATATTTGAACCATGAACGAATACAAGCGCGGACTTTGCCTCGTCAGTCGAAGCTATAAAAGGATATCCATCGTCAGCAGGCTCGGTTCCAGAATTGTTTACATCAAAAGTAGTACCTGACAAGAATGGCGCTGGTATACCACCGGGATCTCGCGGTTTCACTTTTACTCGCTGGTACATTGATTTGACATTATTGAGTTTAATCCAAACACCTTCGGCTACGTGGATTTCGATGCCGTTCGGCTTCACAAGCACGATATCGAGCCGTCCGAAACCTGTGCCTGCGCCTTCGAAAAGGAGGTAGTTCTTTCCGCCACTGGCACTCAGCCCCGACCAGAAGCTTGGTTTGAAAATAAATGTAGTGCGAGTGTCGACACTTGCATAATTTCCATCACGGTTAGGTATAGAACGACAGTAGGCAAGGGCGGGAACCTGCCTTCCGGCTACAGTTAAGTCAGTTAGGTACTTTGTCGCACCATCGGTTTCGACCGCCCGATAGATATTGATAGCTGGGGTTCCCACGGTGTTTTTCCATCTCAAACCAACAAGGATCTGGCCATTCTTGATAGCATCGGTAGGTCCATCAATGTTGATATGTAGTCGTTCGAAATCCTCCAGGTCACGGCGTGATAGTATGGTCATGTCTTCGTAGTCCCTACGACTAGATCCCACTTGGTCATCCTCATCAATTGGTGTACCGTCATCATCCTCGTTTACCCAAAACGTGAAGGGGTGAGCGGGGGAGGTTTGGTCGTCCAGGTCAAAGGACAGGCTCCCGTCGCGGTTGTTGTCGACGGCGATTGCTGTTTGGATGACATTGAAGAGGATACGTTTTTCTTTCCCTGTCATGTCAAAACCATCGCCTGCCTTTAAGTAGACGTGGCCGATGCCCGCTGAGACCCCCTCCAAATACAGGATCGAGGGCATGGTAACTACCGTGTATTCCACCTGGCAATTCTGTATCAGATCCACGACGCACTGTGTTTTCGCGGCATCCGCATAGAGTTTCACATGTCCCCCTCCTCCCGTGTCCGGCAATGCAACGCCGATGATCACTGTGGCTTCAGGATTGAGATCGGCGTTTTTCACCTCAAAACGGATCGGAATCAGAGGAGTATTGCCGACTCCAAGATAAATTCCTGGATTTTCGTTTTGTCTCTCCGGCAGCCCATCGATCCAGATTCGCGCCTTCGCCAAAGCCAAGGTTGCGGTTTTACCCTGGGCGTCCTCATACCGGGGTCCAACGCCCGGACGATTGCTTAAACCCCAGGGGATCCATCCTTGTCGGGTGGGGCCTTCTTGAAAGGGTCTATCCAGTGGGGGACACTCAAAGAATCGGTCGCCGAACCACTGGTTCTCTGGCAGAACAGGACGGACGAGCTGAGTTCCCCATATATCTTCCTGGGCAATTTGCACACTCGCTCCATACCACCGGTTCTCAGGGGTGGGAGGATTTCCGAACTGCACGCCGGTATTCGCCACGCTGATCTGATAAGACTGGCCTTCAACCAAGTATACCGATCGCTCCGCATACGAACCCCCATTCCCATTAAACTGCGGATTCTCCACGAAAAAGTTGCCCACATTTAGCTCGTAAGTCTGACTACTAAAATCGTAATAGGGTTCCACACAGCTGACGATGGACATCATCGCTCTTACCAGATCCTCGGAAGGCTGTGGCGTTTTGTCACTCGGATTCGTGGGATTCGTATGATTGGCGATCTCGGTGGCGTCGCTGACGCCGTCCCCGTCGGTGTCACGGCTGTTCGGGTTGGTGCCGTTGCCGCGTTCTTCGGCATTGGTCACTCCGTCATGGTCCGGATCCCCGTCGCCATTTTGCCCGAGGTTCCCGAAGTACTCCAGTTCCCACGCGTCCCGCAAGCCATCATAGTCCTGATCCGAAACAAGGGGCGGAGGGGTATAGATCCCAAAATCTCCCATCCCGACAATCCGCCAGCCCGTTTCCCCGTTGGCCACGTCCGGCAACAAGACTTCGGACATTTTGTAGGATCCCTGCATGAACCAGATCGCATTGGCCTCCGAGGTCCGGCTCGGGTTGCGCCACACCAGGTCCTGATAGTTGTCCTCGTTGAAGTCTCCACTGCCCACCAGCTCCCAACCCATATCCGGTTGCGTGGTGAAATACTCGGCCCATTGATAGGTCCCTCCATCCATATACCAGACCGCGTTCCATCCGTAACCCATATGCCGCCACAGAATGTCGCTCTTCCCGTCCCTGTTAAAATCCCCGGTCCCCCCGATCCGCCAGTTCAGATCCGACACCTGCGGCAACAGATGCCCGGACTGAATCCAGACCCCGAACATCAGCCAGATCGCGTTTTGTCCCGTGCTATCATGCCGCAACAAGATGTCTGAATACCCGTCCGCATTGAAATCCCCGGAACCCACGATCCGCCAGCCGAATTCCGCGGCCACCGGCAGAGAGTCATAGCCCAGGTTCTGGATGCCGTCCATATACCAAACGGCATTTTCGTAGCCCGCCTTGGTCCAGATCAAGTCCAGGTTGCCGTCATCATTCACATCCCCGGTCCCGCCGATCCACCATCCCAGATCGCTATTGGCCTGGATTTCCACCCCGCCATCCAGGCTGATGTTGTCCATAAACCAGACGGCATTCTGTCCGGTGATGGCATGGCGCCAGACCAGGTCCAGCTTGCCATCATAAATCGCCGCGACCGCTCCCGTCCGAAACCACAGGCCCATGATGGCCACGCTGATAAGAAAGAAACGTTTCATCATCCAATCCTCCAGAAAGGGTGGTAGCCGGGGTTAATGGGGGCGTGGGACGATTGGGGCGCGATCACCGGTTGACGGTGTCCGGGGATTCAGAACCGCCTGGGCGGCGTCGGCCTCGAGTTGGCGTTGTTCCCGCGACTTGGTCCGTTCCTGTTCCTGGTTCATGGCCAGGGGATCCAGGACAGCCCGCAGGCATTGGCGATCCTTCTCTTTTTCGGCCGGAGTTTTCCGCTTATCGATCTCCTGGTTGACTCGATGGGGATCGATCAACGGCAACAGTGCGAGTTCCTCGCGTGTCATCAGTCGGAGTTCCTTGGTCTTGAGATGGGCGAAATCCCGGGCTGGGACGGGATGGAGGATGGCCTGGCGGGCGCGTTGTTTGGCGTTTTGAACCTGGGGAGATCCCTGGGGGGGCGGGGACTGAGAGAACCGGCTGGGCTCCTGAGTCAGGGAGGAGGGAGTGGGGGCCAGTTGAGCGGTTGCCGATGCGCTCCAGTAAAGCAGTGAGACCAAGGCAAGAATTCTGTTCATATCACAAACCTGCAAAGGGGGCCTGCGCGAACATGAAACCCGAAAGCCAGTTTGCGCGGACCCAGGGTTTTGGGTCTGTGGAAAAACTAATTCCGGAATTAGCTTTTCCACAGACCCTAAGGGTTGAACGTCTTTCCCGGCCGATGCGTCGGGCCGGGCCATCCTGCTGCACGACGTCAAGTCCCTCCCGGGCGAACTTCCCTCACGCGCGACTTCCCTTGGAGTGGGATGGGGACCTGGCAGCCGGAGTGTTTTAGGCCTCCGACTGGAATAAACAATATATATTCATTAATAATATGCAAGTACTAAATGAAAATAAATGGACCTAAAACCCTCATGCCTTTTTAAAGAGCCGGGAGTCCAGGCAGCGGAGAGCGGACAAACCGATTCCGGGCGCCAGGCGGACTGAAGTCCGCGATCCTATGTGTGGCGGGGGTTGGCGCGTCTTGCGACCGAAGGGGCGCGGAATTCATTCCGCCGCGGCGATGAATTCATGAGTAATCTGTCGTGCTCAAGCGTCATCAAAGGGAGGCCAGGCGCTCTGAATTAGCGTTGATTAGTGTCGATTAGTGGTTGAGTCAGCATCACCCTAGCTTCAGCCATCAGCTTCTTGGAAACGGTCAGGATGGCGAGCAGCAACCGGTTGTTCGGGACACCCTAAAGGATGGACACGCAACTGCTGGCGCGCTCCCCGCGGCAAGGTGTCCCGGCTTCAGCGGGTCGACAACGGCAAGAGAAAGGATTCACGTTTCCCGCTTCACGTTTCACGTTTCACGGGTCAGATTTGGTATCGTGACACGGAAAATACCGTGAGACAACTTGGAGGGAACTCTGTCTAATGAAACGAGTTGCATGCTCCCTGTTTATGGGTGTTTTGAATACATAATTTAAAAAAGCGTTGGCTTGCTCACTATCGGCTTGCTAACCTCCAAACTTATTCCCTATGTCCGATGTGCGATTGGCCATTCGGCAGTTGTTGAGGAATCCCGGGTTCACCGCGGTGGCGGTTTTGACGCTAGCGGTGGGTATTGGGGCGAATACCGCGATTTTCAGTGTGTTGAACGGGATTGTTTTTCAACCGTTGCCCTTCGCCGAGCCCGAACGCCTGGTGCAAATCTTGAAGTCCACTTCATGGCATGGACGGCTTCCCCATTTGGGACGGGAGGAAATCATTGCGTGGCAGAAGGCCAATCCGGTTTTGGAGGGGGTGGCGGCCTATGATCGGGGCCGTGCGAACTTGAGCGGATGCGGTGAAGCGGCCCGCATACGTCTGCTGAAGGCTGACCGCTGGTTCCTGCCCCTGCTGGGGATCACACCGATTCTTGGGCGGAATTTTGTGTCGGAAGAAGACCGCTGGGGCGGACCGTCGGTGGTTCTGGTCACGCACGAGTTTTGGCGGCGCCGTTTTGACGGGTCCAAGGATGTGCTCGGCAAGCCGGTGACGTTAAACAACATCTCCTATTCAGTGATCGGGGTGTTGCCTGAGGGGTTTCGTTTCCCCGGCGATTACGAGGTCATTGTGCCCCTGGGTTTGGGTGTGTCGGCGATTGAAGAATACCGGCGCACGGGATCGATCACGATTCCGCAAGCGATAGGACGGCTCAAACCGGGGATTAGCCTGGACCAAGGCCAGGATGCCCTGAATGCGATTTTCCAGGCGGTGCGTCGTTCGGATGACCGTGGGAAGATTTCTTTGGAAAACCTGCGGGAGTGGATTCTGGGTGGAGCGCATTCGCACAATGTGCGCGTTCTGTTTTGGATTGTGACGATGGTGCTTTTCATCGTTTGCTGCAACGTGGCCAATCTGCTTTTGGTCCGAGCGGCGGGACGTCAGAAGGAGATGGCCATCCGGTCATCGATGGGGGCGAGCCGATGGCGGATCATCCGGCAGTTGTTGATTGAGAGCGGGGTGTTGTCATTGCTGGGAGGCGCCTTCGGTCTGTTGGTGGCGGTATGGGGCTTGCACTTGTTGAGTCCGTTGGTGGCTACGTTTCCCCAGGTGCGAGTGTTCCGTATCGACGGCTGGGTTTTCTGTTTTGCGTTTCTGATCGCTCTGGCAACAGGGATTGTTTTTGGCCTGGCGCCGGCGCTCAGCGCGTCCAAGATATCTCTTCAACCGTTATTGAGTTCGGGCAACGCCCGGTTATCGGCCGGTCCATCGCGACGTTCGATTCAGGATATTTTTGTGGTCACACAGATTGCCGTCGCGCTGATTCTATTGTTGGGGACGGGTCTGTTTTTGTCGAGCATGCGGACAATCGGCCGGTTCGATCCGGGTTTCAAGGCGGATCGGGCCCTAAGCTTTTCGATTGCCCTGAGCCGCAACAATTATCCGGATGAACCATCGCAGGCGGCCTTTTTCGAACGCGTCATCGATCGGGTGGGATCATTGCCGGGGGTCGAGGCATTGGGGGCGGGCCTGGGATTACCGCTGAAACAGGGCTATGCCGGAACCAGCATTGAGTGGGATGGACTTCCTGGAAAGGCCATAAATGTCAGCATGTCCATCGTCAACCCCGGTTTCTTTTCAGTTCTGGATATTCCTTTGAAGTCGGGCCGTGCATTTTCGATTCAAGATCAGCGCGAGCAACTAAAAGTGGTGATGGTGAACGAGGCCTTTGTTCGGGCTTTTTCCGCCGATCAAAACGTCTTGGGGCGGAAACTTGCGTATGAGACGAACACCCTGGCCATCATTGGCGTGGCAGGCGACCTGCAGTCGGGGCCGACGTTGAAGGGATCGCCCCTGGTCTACTTCCCCTGGCCCTTGATGGGGAGTGCGGACCTTGATTTTGTCGTGCGCACTCGTGGTGAACCTTTGGCGATGGCGGGAGCGATCCGCCAGGCGGTGGCTGAGATTGATCCCACTCAGCCGATGCATGACATCCGGACGATGCGTCAGCGCCTGGCGGATACCGTGGCATTTGAGCGGATGTTTCTGCATTTCTTCGAGGTATTCACCGGGATTGCCGTTTTCCTGGCGGGGCTGGGGATTTATGGGGTGATCGCTTATGCCGTCGCCCAGAGGACCGGTGAGATCGGGATTCGGATGGCCTTGGGGGCGCGACAGGGGGATGTGTTGGCGCTGGTGCTGAGGCGAGGTCTGGTGCTGGCCAGCAGTGGGACGGCGATCGGTGTTCTGGGAGGGCTCGGATTAACTCAGTTTATCATCCGCGAAATGTATGGGATGAGCACGCGCGATCCACTGATGTTTGCCGCGGTGACGGCGGTTCTGGTGATCATTGCGTTCCTCGCCAGCTTGTTGCCGGCGCACCGGGCGACCCGCGTGGACCCGGCGGTCGCGTTAAGATGCGAATGACGCCAGGACGGACGTCGGGAGAAGTCGGACGATCTTAGGGTCCGTGCAAAAATAAATTCCGATTTTGCTGCTGAGGATTTGGCTCGCTGGCGAGGCTCGACGAGGGAAGATACCCGCAGCGGTCTCTGACCGAGGAGTAACGAAGCCAGCGAGCCAAA
>Ga0116153_10001760_pt1 | contig 18877 bp, 18 predicted proteins | sample AD_UKC028_MetaG_FD_89896 | JGI IMG/M metagenome (GOLD analysis project Ga0116153, IMG submission 89896) | Active sludge microbial communities of municipal wastewater-treating anaerobic digesters from USA - AD_UKC028_MetaG | ecosystem: Engineered > Bioreactor > Anaerobic > Digestate | place: USA...
AATCGGCGAAGTTCGTCCTGATAAGCGGCTTGTTCGTCGGGACGACGACCACGTCGAGCTTGTATATCTGGCTGAACTCGTTCGCCTCGGTCGCGGCGGTACCGGTCATGCCGGAGAGCTTGTCGAACATCCTGAAATAGTTCTGGAACGTTATCGTCGCGAGCGTCTGGTTCTCGCGCTCGATCTTCACGCCCTCTTTCGCCTCGACCGCCTGGTGGAGGCCGTCGGACCACCTGCGCCCCGGCATCAGGCGCCCGGTGAACTCGTCGACTATTATGACCTCGCCGTCCTTGATGACATACTCGACGTCGAGCTTGTAGAGTTCCTTCGCGAGCAGCGCCTTCTCGACGCAGTGCCTCTCCTCGGCGAATTCCATCGAATGCATGTCCTTGATGCCCCACGCCTTGACGACCTTCGCTTCGCCCTGCTCAGTAAGGTAGACCGCGTGGCTCTTCTCGTCGACAATGTAATCGCCGGTCTCTTCTTTCGTCTCCTGGTCCTTCTCGCCCTTCTGCAGGCCCCTGACGATATCGGCGGCCCTGTAATATTTCTCGGTGGATTCCTCAGCCGGGCCGGATATGATCAGCGGCGTCCTCGCCTCGTCGACGAGTATCGAGTCGACTTCATCGACGACGGAATAATGCAGGTTGCGCTGGACCATGTCCTCGAGCCGGTACTTCATATTATCGCGCAGGTAATCGAAACCGAATTCGTTGTTCGTGCCGTATGTTATGTCGCTGCGGTAGGCGGCCTGGCGGTCCCTGTCGTTCATGTCGTGCTGTATCATGCCGACGGTCAGCCCGAGGAACTCGAATATCGGGCCCATCCAGTACCTGTCGCGTTTCGCGAGGTAATCGTTGACCGTCACTATGTGCACGCCGAGGCCCGTAAGCGCGTTAAGGTATGCCGGCAGCGTAGCGACGAGCGTCTTTCCTTCGCCGGTCGTCATCTCAGCGATCTTGCCCTCGTGCAGCACCATTCCGCCCATAAGCTGCACGTCGAAATGGCGCATGCCCGTCGTCCTCCTGCTCGCCTCGCGCACGACGGCGAACGCCTCCGGCAGTATCTCCTCGAGAGCGTCCATCTCGAGCTTGCGCCTCTCGTCCTTACCCATCGAGGCGAGGTTCTGGCCCTTGAACTTATCCCTGAGCCGCGCGCGGTATTCATCCGTCTTCGCGCGCAGCTGCGCGTCCGATAATTTGGAGACCTTCTCCTCGAACGAGTTTACCAGCGCGACCTTCGGCCTCAGCCGCTTGATCTCCCTGTCGTTATGCGTTCCTACAACCGCCGAAAAAATATTACCTATCATTTTTTATCCTTATCCGCTGACCATTTCACGTACGCTTCAATCAATTCACCGAGCTCGCCGTCGAGCACCTGGTTTGCCTTTCCGGTCTCGAATTCCGTCCTGTGGTCCTTGACCATCATATACGGGTGCAGCACATAAGAGCGTATCTGGCTGCCCCACTCTATCTTCTGCTTCTCCGAATACATCGACTTAAGTTTCTCTTCCTGCTCCTGCTGCTTCTTCTCGAACAGCCGCGCCTTCAGGACCTTTATCGCCGAGTGCTTGTTCTTCAGCTGGGAGCGCTCGTTCTGGCACTGCACGACGAGCCCCGTCGGGATATGCGTTATCCTGACGGCGGAGTCGGTCGTGTTGACGCCCTGGCCTCCCGGGCCCGACGCGCGGTAAACGTCTATGCGCAGATCTTTCTCTTCGACCTGTATGTCTATATCGTCCTCGACCTCGGGGATCACGTCCACCGACGCGAAAGACGTGTGGCGCCTCTTGTTCGAATCGAACGGCGATATCCTGACGAGCCGGTGGACGCCGCGCTCGGACTTCAGGTAGCCGAACGCGTAATCCCCCTTCACGAGCATCGTGACGTTCTTCGCGCCCGCCTCCTCGCCCTCGAGATAGTCAAGGACTTCAACTTTGAAGCCCCTGTTCTGCGCGTAGCGGACATACATGCGGAAGAGCATCGCGGCCCAATCGCACGACTCGGTGCCTCCGGCGCCCGCGTTTATCGAGAGGATCGCCGCGGACCTGTCGTGCTCGCCCGAAAATAAGGCGGTGAACTCGATGCCGGCAATCTTCTTCGCGAGGTTTTCGAGGTCACTCAAAAGCTGGGATATCGAGGCGCTGTCGGACGATTCCGTTATGCCCGCAAGCCCGGCGAGGTCATCAAGCTCCCTGGCGGATGCCTCCCACGGCTCAAGCTTCGCCTTGAGGGATTTCATCTCCTGGATGGTCTTGTTGGCCTTCTGCTGGTCGTCCCAGAAACCCGGGGCGGCCATCCGCTCTTCGTATTCTTTTATCTTCGTCCCGGCGGTATCAAGGTCAAAGATACCTCCGCAGGTTGGCGAGCGTGGTTTTGGCTTCTTCTATCTTCTTTTTCAGGTCTTCTAACATGGGAAAATTATACCAATTCGGGGGGTTTAAAACAAGGACAATAAATCGCTTTTTCCGGCTTTGACCGTCGCGCCGGGGGCTATGCCGTTCTTCGTGAACCAGCCGCGGTTGGCCTCGAGCGCGAAGCGGATTTTGCGGGATACCTATAAGACCGGCGTCTCGTCCAGGGGGGCCATATCGCGGATCTCGAGAATGACGCCGGCGCTGTCTATGAAAGCTACCGACAGCGGGATGTGCGTGTCTTTCATGTACATCATCATCTGCTGCGGCCGGTCGTAAAGGAAGAGCATCCCTTCGTCTTCCCCGAGTTCCTGGCGGTGCATCAATCCCGCCTCCTTCTGCTGCTGGGTCCTGGCGAGTTCGACTTTAAGGGCCTTTGGGCCGACCTGTAGTATAGTTATAGGGAGCGCGGCGGGGATACCCGCGAACGGCAGGAGTATTGCGGAAGCAAGCACGCAGACCGCAAGCAGCGAGCGAAACGGGATCTTTGCCGGGATCAAGTGTTGTCCTCTACTGTGTATGCCCCGGCCTTGAACGGCACACTTGCCATCCCGGAACAAATTTTCCATTGCCCACTTTCTTTGGTGAGCGTCAGGGCATAGCGAAAAAGCGCTTTAACTTCTTTTCCTCCGGTTTGGTAAGAAATCGGCAATTCAACGAGAACACTGGCAAGCGTGGAAAGCGCTTCAACATGGAATCGGCGATGCTGTCCCCAGTGAATATTGGTCATGTTCTCAAAGTCGCGTTTGAAAGCAGCGCTCATTTCATCGCGTGTCTTAAAAACCTCGTTTTCATTGGTTCCAAATATAAGGATCGGGCTTGAAACCGATATCAAAGACATACACCTCTCGATGCTTTTCTGCGCGTAACTATCAAGGAAATCCTTGACCACATCCGATACGGCCTGTTTTTCATTAGTCATTGTTTCACTCCTTTCTGTTAGTCGAACATTTGAACTCAGCGGCTGCGACCATTAAAACAGGATGCCAGCACCGTCCGCTGGAGTGAATTGTTAGGCTATTTATTTCTTCCTGAAGCTTTTTTTAGTTCCTCGATAAATTGAGGGTCGGCTTTTCCTCCCAATACTTCCATTTTATGTATATCCGCCCATGCTTTATCGTAATCTTTTTTGTAGAAATATGCGATTGCCCTATTGTTAAATAGGTTAGGAGAATCGGGGAATAGTTTCATTGCTTTATTAAAATCTTCTACCGCGAGGTCCTGCTTGCCAACGCTGCTATATGCTAAACCGCGGCTACAATATATTTCCCACAGATTAGGATCAATCTCTATTCCTTTTGTATAATCTGCAATAGCTTGGTATTGATCGCCCATTTTGGCATATGATATTCCGCGAGTACAATATGCTGTGGCAAACTTTGGGTTTAACTCGATGGCTTTTGTGAAGTCTAATATGGCTTTATTGTTCTCACCTTTCAAATCGTAGGCTCCTCCGCGCTTCCAGTAAGTATCGGGGTCTTTAGGATTAATCGTTATGGCTTTATTGAAATCCGAGAAAGCCTTTTTAAATTCTTTCTTCATGGCATAGGCAGCACCTCGCTGCCTGTATGCTTCCGCATAGTTAGAATCGATCGAAATGGCCTTATTTAGTTCGGCTATTGATTCATCAAACTTATTTTGTGTTGCGTATTCCCATGCTTTATCATATGCCGCTTTTGCGTTTCCTTTTTCCGGAGCGCTATATTTACAGGAAGTTAAAAATAATGAAAACAGCACCAAAATTGCTAATATTTTATAATTCCGCATTATTACTCATCCTTATTTTTCGCCTAACGCAAAAATCAGCGGCGGCTGAAAGACGTCCGCTGGATTGCCTTGTTGGGTGCCGCTTTAAAAAAAGAGATATCGGGGCACCCTTTTTGAATAATTCTCAAAAGTCACGCCATACTTGTCCTTACAGATCCGCTCTTCCGCCAGAATCATCAGGTGTTGAAACAAGCTGGCAATAAACAGGTATGCGACCAGCATGATATTGGCGGTCGCAAGACAAATCCCTAAGAAGACAATTGTTGCGCTCACATACAGCGGGTTTCTCGTAAAGCGATACGGTCCTTCTCGAAACAAATCGTCACGCGGTGTTTCAATTATTACCTTGAGCGAAACAACAAAGGCGACTATGCCAAAGATGTAAAGCAGGATACCAAGGTATAAAAGAGGAAGTGTTTTGGTGAACGGTGTCCATACAGTCGCGATCATGAACGGATATGGTGCTATAGACGCAAGAATGGTGAAGACTCTTTCTTTCCTGGTATACCCGGTCATATCAGACATTCTCTTGGCTATATCCTTCTTCGTACCCATGAAAAAAATTCCAAGAACTGCAAATAGTAGAGAAAGAGGCCATGCATTCCAGACAGATAGTTTAAATATCGACATCATTTTCTTTTACACCCAACATTTGAACTCAGCGGCGGCGACCCCGGGTCGCCGATAGCCTGAAACGCCTGGTTAGAGCCTCTCTTCAATTCGTTGAAGAGCTGAAGCCACGTCTTCCCGTGAAGTATTGATGTGGAGCACATTCGTCGATTCTGGTTTGTAGTCAGTATCGAGGTCGTGGCTCTTGCAAACATCCAGGATCGTCTCCGCCTTAGTGATCTTCGATGTCGCGATTCTGGATTCGTCGGAACATCGCCGCGCAGAGTCTTCAATAGTGCAATGTAGTTGAACGATCAACGGGAACTCTTCATTGGTTAATGCGGCCTCATATTGGATCATGATCTCGTTGTCATGTGGATGATCGTAAACCATTGTGAATATCGTTGGCACGTTGGCTTGTGCCGCCATGGTCAGCACGGTCTTTCTGAGGGCGTGGAGCAGGTCATTCGGGATTCGGGTCTGATCTGCTGTCAGGACAGTCACCGCGTCAATTGAACGATGATTATCAAACAGAAAATATCCACGCCTTGCGGCCAATTCCTTTGCAAGAGTCAACTTGCCTGCCGCTGGAGGTCCGATGATTATTATGTTTCTCATTTCCTTGGCTCTAACATATAATATACGAATTCACTTTTCCGTGTATTTACTCCAATTCCTGCCCGAGATATATCGACGAGCGCGGGGCGTGGTATGCCAGCATCACAAGGGCAAATCCGGCGAAGTAAAGCATGTCCTTGACGAAATAACCGTTGAAACGCAGGACGAGCCCGAGTATCGCAATCGCCTCCGACAGCGCCCATACGGCCACAAAAACGGTCATTGTCCTCTTTATCTCCTCGGGGCTTCCGGGTTTTAACTTCCCCTTCCGGAGCAGGCCCGTCAGCGCATATCTCCTCATGGCAACCGATATCGCAGCCATCACGACGGATTCGATGGCGAAGATTGTCATCAGCGGTTTCGGCGCCACCCCAACCTCGGGCATGTAATTCACGGTGGCCGTGCACGCGATAAAAAGATACAGGAATATGGCCGCTACAAATGACGCCCATATCACCCAAAGCATCACGCCGCGGTTCATTCTTTTTCCTTATACGAGAGCGCCTTGTGTATCTCCTGTTTGACCTGCTCGAGGTCGAACGGCTTGGTCAGGTAGCCGATAACGCCGAGGTTGTACGCCTTCTTTATGTCGGTATACCCTCCGAGCGCGGAGATGATCACTATCGGTATGGCTTGCGTTACGGGATCCTTATTAAGCATCTCGCAGACCTCGAACCCGCCGATATCCGGCATCATCAGGTCGAGCAAAATGAGGTCGGGCGCGAAGAGCCGGACCTTCTCGACCACATTCCTCGCGTCATTGAACGCCTCGACCTGGAACTCCCCGCCGGCTTCCAGGCTCTTCTTCAGGAAGAACGCGAAATCCGCCTCATCGTCGATGATAAGGATCTTACTCATCTCTCCTCCGTCATTTCTTCGCCTGTTCGACAAGCTTACGGACTTCCTCTATCGAGGACGTCGGGCTCCCTACCTGCTTGCCTTTCCTGTCAAACACACGTATGTTCGGCACGGACCGTATGCCGTATTTCTCGCAGACCGGGGTTCCCCAGTTGACGATATCTATCTTCCTGAGCACGACGTCGGGGTCCGATTTCGCGAGCTCCTCCAATTTCGGCGCTATCGCCTTGCACGGCCCGCACCACTCAGCGTAGAAATCAATTATATTTATCCTGCCGGGCTCAAGCAGGAGGGCCAGGTCGACATCCGCGCCCCCCTTTGAGATGACAGCCATATCGGCGACGAGTTTTATGCCTTCGACGTTCTGCATGAATATCCTCTGGTCGGGGCCCGAATCGCTCTTCAACACGAGCACGCCGTGCGAAAGATATGCCGGAGTTCCGGACAGCTTTCTATTGCCCTTAAGGCGGACCTCGGCTTTCTTGATGGCGGCGAACTCGAGCTTCTCCACCTGCATCATCTTATATTTTTTTTCGGCTCCTTCAGAGGCGGCGAACGTTACCGAGTTCTTGTCGATAGCGACGGCGTTGCCGTCTATCTTCTTGTTGCCGAAGAGCGTAAGCGTATCCGCGTCCGCGAAAGACGGCAGCAGCAATAAAAACAATACGATACACAGCGCCTTTTCAAGGGATAACAATACCTTTTTCAGTTCTTTCCCGTAGGCGTAACCGCCGATATCGCCGTCGGAGGCGACGATGCGGTGGCAGGGTATTATAAGAGGCCAGGGGTTGCGGTGGAGCGCCTGCGCTACGGCGCGTGTCGCTTTAGGATTCCCTATCTTTCCGGCGACCCAGGCGTATGTGCGCGTCTCGCCGGAGGGTATCTTCATTATGCATTCGTAGACGCTTATCTCGAACGCGGTGCATCCGTCAAACAGGGCGGACTTTTTTGCGGACTGTGCTTTTCCTTTTTTTTGTTTCACCTACAAGCGCCTTTCGCCTTAATATGTGGTGGTACCTTATCGCGAACCTGTGTGATTCGTCGCGGACCCTCTGGATAAGCTGCAACGCTTTCGATGAAGGCGGCAGCGTTATCGGCAGGGCCTTATCCAGAGTATATATGTGCTCAAACACTTTTGCAAGCCCTATCATGGGGATCTCCCCCAGTCCGAGCGCTTTCGTCTCGATCGCGGCCGAAGAGAGGTGCCCGCGCCCGCCGTCAATCAGTATGAGGTCCGGCAGCGCGTCACCGCGTTTCAGGACGCCGCTGTAACGCCGGCGGACTATCTCGCGCATCATGGCGTAGTCGTCCTGCCCCTGCACTTCTTTTATCCTGAACATCCTGTAATTAGCCTTGTCCGGGCGGCCGTCTTTGAACGAGACCATCGAGCCGCAGGCGTTCTCGCCCTTTATATTCGAGATGTCGAACGCTTCTATGCGCCGCGGCAAAGACTGCAGGCCGAGGACCCCGGCAAGTTCGGAAAGGCCCTGCGCGCCCGATGCGCCCCCCGCCCTCTTATGGACCGCGGTGCTGAGGGCCTCTATCTGGTCGCGGGCCTCCGCCGCTTCCTCGAACCGTTTTTGGGAGGCGGATTCCCTCATCTTGGCGGCCAGCCGCCTGATGAGCTCGCCCTTCTTCCCCTCGATGAAGAGTATGGCCTCTTTTATCCTGCCGGCATAATCTTCTTTCGATATCTTCCCCTCGCACGGCGCCGAGCAGAGCCCGAGGTCGTCGTAGACGCACGCTTTCTTTGGCATTGAAGGGCACGTCCGGAACATGAATATCCGGCGTATCGCCCTGACCGCTTCGTGTAAAAGCGTCGCGTCGGTATAAGGCCCGAAATATATCGAGCCGTCGCTCTTCTTACCGCGCGCTACCATGATGCGCGGGAAGTCGTCGGACATTGTTATCTTGATAAGCGGGTATGTCTTGCTGTCGCGGAGTTCGACGTTGTATTTCGGCTGGTATTCCTTGATGAGGTTTGATTCGTAGAGCAGCGCCTCGGCTTCCGTCGCGGTCGTCACGAAATCTATGTCGCGTATCTTCGCGACGAGCGCCTCGATCCTCGGGCCGTGGCCTTTCGAGCGCTGGAAATATGAGCGGACCCTGTTGCGCAGCGAGGACGCCTTGCCTACGTACAGGACCTTCCCGTCGCCGTCCTTGAAGATATAGACGCCCGGCTGCAGCGGGAGGCCGCTTACTTTCTCCTTGAGATCCATTTTACCGCACCCTTGAATTCTTCGACCTTTAGGACGACACAGGCGGCAAAAAACACCGCGATGCCGGCGGGGACCATCACCGCTACCTTCGCGACGGGGCGCATTATCAAATTCGCGTCGAGAAGCAGCAATACGGCCGCCATGGCGGCGGAGGCCGCCAATACGCGCATGAATGAATCCACTACCGGCCCCGCTCCGAGATGCCCTATCTTCTTGCCGAGCATGGAAAATAGCATGAAGAAGTTCGCGATGCTCGCGAGGGATGTGGCCAGCGCGAGGCCCCCCACCTTCAACGGGAACATCAACGCGACGTTCAGTATTATGTTTATCACGAGCGCGGCGGCCGCGGCCTTTACCGGTGTCTTCGTGTCCTTAAGCGAGTAGAACGCCGAGACGAGTATCTTGACCCCGGCATAAGCGAAGAGGCCGATCGAGTAGAACAACAGCGCGTTCGCGGTTATCTGCGTCGAATAGCTGTCGAACGAGCCCCTTTCGAAGAGCGCGCGGACTATCGGGGAAGCAAGCACTATCAACCCGACGGATGAAGGCACCGTTATGAAAAATACCGAACGCAGCGAGAACGAGAGCGTCTGCTTGAACTGCTCGATATCTTCCTTTGCGGCGTGTTCCGACATTGTCGGCAGCATTGCCTGCGAGAAGGCCGTCCCGAATATCGCGAGCGGCAGCATCCAGAGGCGGTTCGAGTAATATATCGCTGCGATCGCCCCTTCGCCGACGATCGACGAGAGCGAAGCGAGTATCGTATTGACGAAGACGTTAACCTGGTAGATGCTCGCGCCCAACACGCGCGGGACGAGCAACCTGCCTACTTCCGAGGCGCCCGGATGCCTGAATTTGTCGAGCCGCGGGAACATGAGGCCCCTTGAAGCGAGCTGCGGAACCTGGACCAGCAGTTGGAGCACCCCTCCCGCGAGCACGCCCAACGCGAGGCCCATTACCGGCACCTGCATTACCGGGCAGAGCCATAACGCGGCCGCTATGAAAACGATGTTCCAGAGCGGCTGGCTGAACGCCGACGCCCCGAACAGCTTGAGCGAGTTCAGGATGCCGGTCGTGTAGGCGGTAAGCCCGACAAGGAATATATAGGGGAACATCCAGCGTGTAAGCTCTACGGTAATGCGGAACTTCTCGGGGTCCCTGACGAAACCGGGCGCTATCAGCGCGACTATCGCCGGGGTAAAAACCATCCCGAGCGCCGTTATCGCGGCAAGGACGACTATCATCACGTTGAGCAGGGCCTGCGCGAGCCCCCAGAACTCCTCTTTGGTCTTCTTGACGGCGTAAGAGCTCAGGACCGGCACGAAAGCTGCGTTGGCGGCGCCCTCCCCGACGAGGTCGCGGAGCATGTTAGGTATCCTGAAAGCGACGACAAACGCCTGCAGGGGCACCGAGGTGCCGAATACCGCGGCTATTATTATGTCCCGTACGAAGCCGAGCATGCGGCTCGCCGATATGCCGAGGCCGATGATCCCGGCCGATCTTGCCAGCGATTTATGAGTTGACATTTTATGCCTTATATGGTATTTTTACATAACCGTAACTTGAAAGGAGAAACACAGTTGCCAAATCTACCAAATGCCGCAAAAAGAATACGCCAGGACAAGAAAAGGCGCGAAAGAAACGATAAAGTCGAGTCCGAAATAAGAAACCTCGCGAAGAAGTTCATGATGGCGCTTGCCGCCAAGAAGAACGACGAAGCGAAGAAACTCGGACTTTCTCTCGTATCGAAGCTCGACAGGGCCCGTTCCAGGGGCATCGTCCACAGGAACACCGTGTCGCGCAAGAAAGCCCGCATCCTATCCAAGATCGCTAAGATCAGATAGCCGCACCACAAGAGATTCCAGGATAACCTTCTTATCGAGGTCCCTTGTCTTCACGTCGCGGTCCGCCTTCGAAAGGAAGGCGAAGCATTCTTTCAGCCAGGCGATAGCGCGCGGGGACCGGCCCATCGCCCTTGCCTTGCGCTTCAGCGCGGCGCCGATCGCCCCTATTACGCTCTCCGGCTTCGTGGAATCCCTTAACAGGCCCGATAACAGTAACAGCGCGCGGGACTTATTGCCGGCGCACATCGCGTCGGTCATCTGGAAGACGCTCTCTTCGAGAGACCTTCCTACGAGATTCTCGACGTCTCTCTTCTCTATTACTTTCCTGTCCCCGGTATAATTAGCGAGTTTTTCCACAGCCATCCGGACATATCCGATGTCGTTGCCGATCTTGCCGGTCAGCAGGCCTATCGAGTCATCGCTTATCTGTTTGCCGTAAAGCGACGCCCTCTCGCTTATATAGCGCCTTAGTTCCGCGCCTTCGGGGCTTGAGAAGTTCCTTACCTTGGCGTATCGCGACAGCCCCGACATGAAAGGGTCGCCCTCGGCCTCTTTGGGGCTCATATCCGCGGTAATGACGAGGACGGTGCTCTCGAACCCGTTTTTCGCGTATTCCGCGACGGGTTCTTTTGCTTCCTTCGGGAGCCGGTCGGCATTTTTTATGATAACGAAACGCTTGGGGCTCAGGAACGGCTGGGTATTTACCGCGTCCTGGAATCCCTGGGGATCGAACTGGTCTGAGTAGAATACGGAAGAATTAAGGTCGGCGTCGCCGCCGGAGAGGGTTTGTTTCTTGAGTTCTTCGAGGGCTTCCCCTTTAAGGGCGTTCTCTCTTCCTAGAAAAAGATATACTAAACCGGGCATCTGAAGGCCCTACCAATCCTCAACGGTCCTTTCAACGATCCTGTCCGCCAAGTCCTCTACCGCCTCGTTTATCGCGGTTTCTTCCGACTTGGCCTTCGGCCCGCTCAGCGCGTATTCCTTGAAACCAACGAATCCGTTCTCGGTCCAGGCCGTCTTGGCATTGGCCACGTCTTCAAGCGACAAGTTCACTATGATATTGGCCCTGTATTCCTCGACGTTCTCGCTGCGCTGGTCGTACCTGAGGGGTTGTTTGTCGTAATTTATCAAAGCGCCCGTAAGTATGAGGTCCGCCTGGTCCTCATCCGAGACCACCTTAAGATATCCGTCCACCATGAACCTGTTGATCACGGCGTTCGTGACCTTGACCTCCATGCCCGGGCGGTATAGACGATAGGGGTTCTTGTCGGAAAGGTCCGAGTTGATGTTAAGGTCTACCTTGTTCTCGAACGGCTTGATATATATCCTGGTCGCTTTGCTGTACGCGAGCGAGCGCGTCGAATAACCGCATCCGGCCACGGATACCGCGAGGATAAGCGCCGTTAACGCGAGGGATATCCTTTTCATTTTTTCTTCTTCTTTTCAATTATGTTGAGCCGATCCTGAGCCTTCTTGGCGGTAGCCGTGTCGGGCAGGGTATCGATGATGCTCCTGTAGTATATCTCGGCCGACTTATACTGCCCCTGGCGCCAGTAGAAATCCGCGATATTATAATCGCTCAGCGCCTTCTTCTCCCTCAGCGACTGGCGCATCTTGTCGGCCTCGCCGGTCAGGTTAGATTCCGGGTGGCGCTTCGAAAAATCCTCTATCTCCTGCAGGGCCGAATCCGTCTCGGACTGGTCGTAGCTCGGTTTCAGCGACGCCTGCGAGGCGCATAGCCCCACCTGGAAGTTCGCCTCTTCCGCGAGCTCGCTCTCGGGATGCTCGTCGACGAGTTTCTGGAAAGTCAGCCGCGCCTGCTGGAAATCGCCGGCTTTCTTGTAGCATTCGCCCATCTTATACAACGCCTGGTCCGCGAACTTCCCGTATGGCGCGTTATCGATGACCTTCTGGTACATCTCTATCGCTCTGTATACCGACGGGAAGGTCGGTATGCCCCAAAGCCGGACTTTCTCGCCGAGGTAAAATTTGTTCGCGATCTCATACTGCAGCTCCATCATCTCGTCGAGCCGCTTCGAAAAAGGGTATGTCTCTATGGCCTTCTGGTAGGCGTTGAAGGCCTGCTCGTATTCCTCGAGGCCCTCGTAGGACTTGCCGGCGAAATACTGACCTTCGGCCGAGAGTTCCGCCTGCGGGTAATAGCGCACGAGCTTCTGGAATTCGTCCACGGCTTTCTTGTAATCCTTTGAATCGTAGAATTTCATCGCCCAGTCGAACTGTTCCTGCGGCGTGTCCTTGACGGCCCACTTCGGGTTTATCCAGGCGCCCGTCTGCGGGGTCCATATCCAGTAGGCATGGACGGACGGAGCTGCCGCAAGGACGGCCACGACCGCTAATATGATAAAAAGATATCTTCTCATAGACGTTTCGCTTTCCGGGTTATAGAGGGTTTACTGCCTGAGGACGGGCCTTTCGACAAAATCAAATATGCTGCGCCTGTCTTCGTCCGGCATATCGACAAATTCAACCCCGACTTCATACTGCTCTCCGTAAGGGCGCTTGCGGACCCATGCCACTTTCGAGACCACCCTGACGGGTTTCGTCGTGGAGGGCACCGCTATATCGAGGACGAGCCTCGTAAATACGGAGATGAACTCATTTACGAGCATCCTAACGCCGCCCGTGGAGATATCCCTGGAGATGGCGCTTATGACGGAACCGTTGGCCTGGCGTATTCCCCTGTACTGGACCGACATGGCCGTGTTGATCCGCTCGAACTGCCTTCTTTCAGGGAAATCTGACTTAGATTGCATAGAGCGCCCCCTAATAATAGATGATTTTATACCCCGGAAGCACCTTTTGTCAACGTGAAATTTTACGGCTACTTTTGAAATTACCCACAATAAGTCCTTTGCCGTCCGTCGACGCGAATACCGCCCCGTCCTCGTTCGTCCTGTATGCCTTTATGCCCTTGGAGCGCATAAGCTCCTGCATCTTTTCCGACGCAGCCCACTCCCTTTGCGCCCTGCCCTGCGAGATGACGGAGTATTCGGGTTTCGCGGCCTCGATGGACGCTTCCGCCTCTTCGCTGAGCTTCTGCCCGTGGTGCGGAAGCATCATCAGTCCGGACCTTGCCGCATCCGGATATCCGAGAAATACCTCCGATATCAGCCCGCTGCCGATATCCCCGCAAAAAAGGAACCTGCGGCCCCCGAATCTCATGCCGAGCGCGACCGACTTATCGTTTGCGGATACCGTTCTGTCGGGCGCCCGGCCCGCGCAAGGATTGAGGCAGGTTATATCCACGCCCGCTATGCCGGTTATCGAATCCCCCCGTTTCAGGATATGGCGCGGGATACGCCGCGCGGAGACGATCCTGTCGAAAGACCTATACAGCGATGTTCCCGAACCGGCGCCGCTCTCGAATATATTCCTTGCCGCGATCCCTTCGAGGACGGCAGACAGGCCGCCGACGTGGTCGGCGTCAGGGTGAGTCAGCACGACCGCGTCGAGCGCCTGCACGCCTCTGCTCCTCAGGAACGGCAGCACGACATTCCTGCCGGCATCCCAGTCCTCGCCTCCGCCTGAGCCGCCGTCTATCAGCATATTGCCGCCGCCGGGAAATTCCACAAATACGGAATCGCCGTGGCCCACGTCGAGGAATGTGGCGCGCAGGTCTTTACTTGCGGGCGCGAGTGCGTTCGCCCAAATGACGACATTCGCCGTTATGAGCGCCGCGGCGATGATCTTAGCGCCCCTTATCCCGAACCTTTCCCTCTGCGTATAAGCGAGAATGAAAAGATAATACGCGATTATCATATAAACCGGCGGCGCGGGCAGGTAAAAATGGCCCAACGGGGCCTTCGCGAGCAGGCTGTTCGCGCGAAAAAGCGCTTCGCACAGAAACCATACGGACGCGGCGAATACATTCCCGACGGCAGGCAGTACGAAGCCGAACACGATGAATGGCACGGCAGCCGCGGTTATCGCGAAAGAGAGCGGCACCGCTATAAGGTTCGAGACGACGGCGATCGGCGTGACTATATTGAAATACGCCAGTATAAGCGGCGCGACGCCCACCCATGCGGCGAACGAGACCGCGCAGCCCTGAATTATGTAATTACGAAACCTTGCCTTAGGGGCAAGGTTTCGTACCAGCGGGGCAAAATACAAGAGTGACGCCACGGACATGAAAGACAACTGGAACCCGATGTCGAAAAGCGCGGCGGGTTCGCAGACGAGTATGACCACCGCGGCGAGCCCGAGGGAATTCCAGAGCGAAGCGTCCCTGCCGACAAGCAGGCCGGCAAGTATCGCTACAGACATGACCGTAGCCCTGACTACGGACGGCGTCGCGCCCGTAAGCACCGCGTAAAATATGAGCAGGACGATCGCGGCGCAGTAACCGGCTTTTCTTGGTATCCTGAGCATATCGAAAATCAACAGCATGAGAAAGGCGATGAGCCCTACATTGAGGCCGCTTATCGCGAGCAGGTGGACGGTCCCGGTCTTCATGAAATCATCGTTTAGGCCGTCGCTAAGCCCCTGCCTCAACCCCAGCAGGATCGCGATAAGAAAATCTCCGGAGTCCCCGTCGGGAAGGTTCTCGGATATAAGCCCGCTTATCCTTGCCCTGGCCTTATAGGCATAACTTACTACCGGGTTCCTTTTACCCGCCCCGGCGGTGACTTTCATCTCTCTCGCGTTAGCCGAAAATGACGAGAATATGCGGTGCCTTTCGAGGTATTTCGCGTAATCGAATTCGCCGGGATTTCCCGGCCCCCGGGGTTTCGACAGTTTGCCGCGCAGGGACACTATGTCCCCGTAAGAGGCCCTCTTCTTCGGGCTGCCGGTGACGGAGACCTTTACTTTACCCGAGACGCGGGCATTTATCCCGCCGCGCCGCAATTCATGCGCTTCAAGGATGAAGTCCGTCCTGGGTTCGCCATAAAAGGTCTTCGTTACCGAAGGGTCGTCCGCCACTGTCCCCTCGATAAAAGCCTCTTCGGGACGCGAAGGGGTAAATTCACTTATGTGGCCGGCGGGCAATATCCGATCGGCCCCGAAGAGCATGCATCCTATAAAGAGGAACGCGGCAAAAAGCGCCGCTAACGACGCCCCGGCCCTCTTCTTAATGAAGGCGGCTGATATCGCGAGAAAGAACGCGGCAAGCCCTGCGGAAAACAATGCGGGGACCCGGATAATGCTTGCTATCCAGATCCCCGCCGATAAGAAAACCGCTATCCAGGCTAAAGGCATTCCGGCTTACTTTGCCGGTGCTGCCTCGGCCTTGGGCGCAGGCGGCATTAAAAGGTCCTTGTGTATGATGACCTTGTTCTTGTCTTTCAGGTCCTTAAGTATCTGCTCAAAACGCTCTTTCTGCTTGTCGGCCAGCAGCATCTGCTTGAGCTGGTCCTTGACATCGTTGAAGGAGAGCAGTTTCTCCGGCTCTTTTTCCGTGACCTTGATTATATGGTATCCGAACTGGGATTTGACGACCCCGCTGACCTGCCCCGCCTGGAGCGCGAAAGCGGCGTTCTCAAATTCGGGGACCGTCTGCCCCTTGCTGATTAGGCCAAGCTCCCCGCCCTTCTCCTTGCTCGGGCACGTCGACTTCTCCTTGGCTAAAGCGGCGAAATCGGCGCCGCCGTTGAGCTTCGCGAGGATGTCGTTCGCATCGGCTTCGGTCTCGACCAATATATGCGAGACCTTTATCTTCTCGGATTCCTTAAACTTGTCCTTGTTCGCCTCGTAATATTTCTTCGCGTCCTCATCGCTGACGACGACCTTATCCTCTATCTCCCTGCGCAGGAACTCCTTGATTATGATCTCTTTCCTGGCTTCTTCTATCTGCTTCTGCACCGCGGCGTTCTTGTCGAGGTTCAGTTTCGACGCCTCGTTATACAGCAGTTTCTGGTTTATCACGCTCTCCGCGAACATATCCTTGTGCTCTTCCGCCATCGGCTGGTACTGTTCGGGGATCTCTTTTATCATCGCGTTTATCTCTTCGATGGTGATCTTCTCGCTGCCTATCTCTATGACTACCGTGCCGGCTTTCGCCCCGGAAACCCCTGACGGCTGCGGCTTTCCGGCCTCGGGCGCGCCTGTCTCCGGCTTCGGGGAAGCGCAGCACCCTGTTAATACAGCCGCGGCGAATACCGCCAAGATCACGGCAAAATACCTTGTCCTATGCATCTTGTTGCTCCTTTCGTGTTGTTTTATTTTTGGGATTAAAAGCAGGGATTGAGTTTACCACAGAATACCCCGCTATTCAAGGACGATAAGGCCCTTTATCTTCCCGTATGTCTTCGGCCCGATGCCTTCCACCTTCATAATATCTTCCTTGAGCAGGTATAGCCCTTTGGTTTCCCGGTAGTTGACTATCTTCTCCGCCGTCTTCGGCCCTATATCCGGCAGCGAGGCGATCTTCGCGGCATCGGCGGTATTGATATTTACGAGGCCTGTTCCCGTCATCTCGGGGCATTCAGCGGCCTTTCCCGCGGCCACTTTAATTTCCGGACGGGCGATATACGTCCTGTATAAGATGACCGTCAGGCCCAATACGGCGAGCGCCCCAAGGGCGATAAGTACTTTCTTCTCCTGCGCGGTCAGGTCAAGCAACTATACTGACGAGCCTCTTCGGTACGACGACGATGTTCTTAACGGGCTTGCCCTCGAGCCATTGCTTTACTTTTTCGTCCGACAGGGCAAGCTCCTTGAGTTTTTCGTCGCTGATGTCGTTGGGGACTTCCACCTTTGAACGGACCTTTCCGTTCACCTGTATGACTATCGTGATATTCTCGTCGACGAGCATCTCGGGGTCGAACTTCGGCCAGCCGGCTTTAAGGACGCTCTCCGCGTTGCCGAGCGACCGCCATATCTCCTCGCAGAAATGCGGGGCTATCGGCGAGAGCATCAGCACAAGCGACGAATAAGTTTCCTTATCCGCGCCGAACTGGTAGATCGCGTTGACGAGTTCCATCATCGCGGCTATCGCGGTATTGAACTTGAATTCGCCTATATCGTCCGTGACCTTCTTTATCGTCCTGTGCGTGAGGCGCACGAGAGCCGGGTCGGCTTTCTCCTTGAGGTTCTCCTGTATGCGCCATACGCGCGTGAGGAACCTGAACGCGCCCTCTGTGCCTCGCTCTTCCCACTCGAGCTCGGTCTCGGGAGGCGCCGCGAAGAGTATGAAGAGGCGCATCGTGTCCGCGCCGTATTTCGCGATTATCTCATCGGGGTCGACGATATTCCCGCGCGACTTCGACATGACCTCGCCGTCCTTGAGCACCATGCCTTGCGTGAGGAGCTTTTGGAAGGGCTCCTCGAAATCCAGCATGCCGATGTCTTTCAGGAATTTCGTGAAGAACCTCGAATAAAGCAGGTGCAGGACCGCGTGTTCGATGCCGCCGATATACTGGTCGACCGGCATCCAGTACGAGACGTCGGCTTTTTCAAAAGCCGCCGTGTCAGCACGAGGCGAACAGAACCTCAGGAAATACCAGGACGAATCTATGAACGTCGCCATAGTGTCCGTCTCGCGCCTTGCCGCGCCGCCGCACTTCGGGCACTTAGTTTCCGTGAATTCCTTTACCTGCGAGAGCGGGCTGCCGCCTTTTCCGGTGAACTCCACGTTCTTAGGCAGGACGACCGGCAGGTCCTTCTCGGGGACCGGCACGACGCCGCATTTCGCGCAATATATTACGGGTATCGGCGTCCCCCAATAGCGCTGGCGCGATATGAGCCAGTCGCGCAGGCGCCAGTTGACGGTGCGCTTGCCTATGCCTGTCTTCTCCATCCATTCGGCGATCTTCTTCTTGCCTTCCGCGTTCGTAAGGCCGTCGAACTGCGCTGAGTTGGTTTGCACGCCGTCGCCCTCGTACGCTTCGGCCATTCTTTCCGGCGATATATCCGCGTCTTTCGGGCGGATCACGACGCGCATCGGGAGCTTGTGCTCTTTCGCGAAGAGGAAATCCCTCTGGTCGTGCGTAGGGACCGCCATAATGGCACCGGTCCCATATTCCATCAGCACGTAATCCGCCACCCATATCTGGACGGGTTCGTTATTGACGGGATTTATCGCGTAGGCCCCCGTAAAGATGCCTTCCTTCTTCACGTCGGCCGCGACGCGGACGAGCTTGCTCTCCTTAGATACCTTGTCTATGAACTGCAGGGCCTGCTTCTCCTGCGGTTTTCCTTTAATGAGGCCTTTGACGAGCGGGTGTTCCGGCGCGAGGACCACGTAGGTACATCCGAATATCGTGTCCTGGCGGGTCGTGAATACGGGCAGGGCCTCCCCGGTCTCTTTTACCTTGAAAAAGATCTCGACGCCCTCGCTCTTGCCTATCCAGTTCTTCTGCATCGTGATGACGCGCTCGGGCCAGTACTTGAGCCCCGCGAGGTCATCGAGCAGCCTTTCCTTATAAGCGGTGATCTTTATGAACCATTGGTCGAGCTCTTTCTGGTGGACCAGGTTCTTGCAGCGCCAGCATTTCCCGTCGATGACCTCCTCGTTCGCGAGGGTCGTCTCGCAATCGGGGCACCAGTTGACGACCGACGCCTTCTTATACGCGAGCCCCTTCTCCATC
>Ga0116153_10001763_pt1 | contig 18853 bp, 17 predicted proteins | sample AD_UKC028_MetaG_FD_89896 | JGI IMG/M metagenome (GOLD analysis project Ga0116153, IMG submission 89896) | Active sludge microbial communities of municipal wastewater-treating anaerobic digesters from USA - AD_UKC028_MetaG | ecosystem: Engineered > Bioreactor > Anaerobic > Digestate | place: USA...
CCGGTGTGGAAGGTGAAGGTGCCGGTCATCGGAGTGCGAGGGCCTGCTGGGACCTGCTGCCAGGATGTTGATGGCGCATTCGATGCCGATCCCGGCCCGATGTCAGACTGGGATCCCGTGGTCGATCCGTCCGCGGCCTGGGAAATCATCGGCTTTGTCGACATGCTGATCTACGACGTTGCTATCCGGGACATGTCCGCCTGGCTGCCGCCGTTCGAGCAGAAGACCCACTTTGGAAAACTCCCTGTCTCGGGAGCCATCATCGGCAAAGACGACGGCACTGGTCGTACCTATGGGCCGGGAGCGTTCTACTTCATCCGTGGCACGGATTCAGCCGGCAATCCGGTCCAAGGCAGGGAGGCCCGAGCAGCCAGCCTGGACTGGTCGGAAAGCAACCAGCACATCCGATCGGCCAATCTGGTCCGGGCCCGGATCACCACTGCAACGGACTTCATCCCGACCTCGGCCAACGAAGGCCCACGCGGGTCTCAACTCGTGAGGAGCTGGGAACGTAGGTAAGCTGCCAGGAGGCCGAGTCTGCCGAAGTGAAGCTGGCCTCCCTCTGATTGTCGCCGCAGCGCTCGGCAACGCGGGCGCGATGCGTGCTGGGTGTGTGCTGATAGCATGTCATAATGTACCTTATGACACGCGACATGGCCGTCTGGACACGGGAAACGGGGGCAAATCGCGGCTGAAAACGAAAGGGTTTGCGTGACATAAGAAGCTGGGTTATGATCCGCCCATGGTTGGAACCCAGATCATGCCCCGGCGAGCGGCCACGGAGCACCCCGTCTGCCCCGGAAAGCGGGACAGCCTCATCGCGTGGTTCAACCTGTACATGGGTCTGGAGGCCGGGGCGAACGCCGAGAATACCATCCAGGCCAAGACCCGGGACCTGAACGCATTCCTCGATTTCTTCGGCCAGGCGACCGGCAGCGACCACCCCGACCAGTGGACCCGGTCCATCACCGGCGACTTCGTCAAGAAGCTCCAGCACGAAAAACGCAGCCCCACCACGATCAACCGGATTCTCGCCACCCTGCGGCACTGTGCCCGGTGGGTTCACCACCGCCGAGCGTTCCTGGCCGGCAACCCGACCGAGCGGATCGCTGACATCAGCGTGGATGACCCCGAATGGAAGGGGCTCACAGACATCGAGGTCACCCGGCTCAAGGCCGCCGCCGAGCAGCTCGTGCACCTGAAGCGGCGGAAGAACCAGCACCCCATCCGGGATTGGGCCATCTTCCAGGTGCTGCTGCGGACGGGGATGCGGGTTTCCGAGTTGCTTCGGCTGGATCTCGACCAATATCAGGACAAGCACTTCCTCAACGTGAAGCGTAAGGGCCGCAAGGTCACCCGTTCGGTGTTCGTCGCCGGCGAGGCCCGGGAAGCCCTCGACACGTATCTGGATGACGTACGCGGCCGGCGGCCGGGTCCGCTGTTCTGCTCCAGGGCCGGCAAGCGCCTGGCACGTCAGAACGTTGATGCCGCCCTGCGGGCCATCGCCGCCCAGGCCAACGCACGATTCCCCGATGACCAGAAGATCAATCTCCATGCCCACGCCCTGCGGCACACGTGTCTTCGCCGCGCGGCCGAGAAGCATGGTGTTCAGTACGCAATGGAGCTATCCGGCCAAAGCTCCGAGCGATACATTTGGCGTTACGTTCAGCCGTCCCAGGCCCAGAAGGAGGCCGCGCTCGAAGACCTGTTCTGAATTGATCGGATAATCGTAGTATGGCAAACCGAGGTGATAGGAGCAGGATTATGAAGTTCCGAGAGCTCACGCAAGACGATGCAGTGAATGAGCAGAAGAACGTACATGTTGTTTGCTCGCGTCGTGGAAACGGATGCTACATGCCCAATCAGGTCATTAACAACACGATGACCGACGAAGAGCGAGAGCAGTCGGTCGCGGCGCTGAACCGGGTGGGATGGCGGATCGGCGAGGACGGGAGGGTCTACTGTCCATCGTGCGTACTGGCCATCGGCGCGAATTGACAATCGCACCGCTTCTGTCCCCCGAGTCCCTCAAGACGCCTGGGCTACCGAATCCGCTCAAATCACCGCGCTCACCTTGAGAAAAAGCCAATGGACCGACCGAAGCCGTTCGCACATCTTTCGTAAGTTATTGCTTGCGATGAGGTTACGACTTCTCTCCCGCCGGTTAGGCTCGCTGTCATGCCGGCTCGCAGCTATTTCAGAAATCCGGGGCGGGCTGACTTAACAGAATACAAGCCGCCGGCTATAATCGCCTGGATGAGACACCCCGAATCCATCCAGTCGATAAGCTTCTCGGGTCACGAGAGCTTCCCTTTGCGATTCGCTTGGCTCACGAAAGCGGTCCGGGGGGTAACATCGGATCCAACGCTTTTCGGAAGCGATGATGCCGTCGTACGCCTCGGCGTCGGAAAGAACATGGTACGCGCTATCAGGCATTGGGCAAGTCGTGCCGATGTGATCCGCCCCGACGCGAGTGATAGGCGCGGCGGCCGATACTCACCGACTCCATTCGGCGATTACCTTTTCGCGGGAAACGGCGTCGATCCCTTTCTGGAAGATCCCGCAACTATCTGGCTTGTTCATTGGAACCTAGCGTCGCGAAGACAACCCTCTAAGACGTCTGATCCGAGCCATGGCACAGAGATTCTCTCTCCCACCACATGGTTCTACTTGTTCAATGAGCTGCGCGAGTCGTGGTTTACCCTTGAATCAGCAACCCATGAACTCCTTGACTTCGCCGAGCGCCACAGTAGCAAGCAGCCGTCTCCAGGAACAATCGAAAGAGATTTGTCGTGTTTTGTGCGGAGCTACACGCACGCCGAACCAGACAAACGGTTGTCGCGTGAGGACACTTACGACTCACCCTTGTGCGAATTGGCTTTACTGATGCGTGAAGCAACCACCGGAAGAATACTGCTTGAACGCAGTTCACGGCCGACGCTTCCCTCCTTAGTGTTTGCTTACGCTGTCGTCGATTTCTGGCGGCGCGAGTCGCCCGACTCGGATACCCTGAGCTTCCATCGGATGGCATACGCGCCCGGGAGCCCCGGGCAAGTATTCAAGCTCTCTGAGAACGCTTGTGTAGAATACATGGACAGACTAGGTGCACATACGCATGATGCTATCACTTACGACTCAACCGCCGGCCTCAGGCAGGCGATCCGTCACGAAGAGCTAAGCGACCCTCTAGACCTGTTGCGATGCTCATCGGGTCGTCGCACAAAGGGGGTACAACATGTTACCTAAGTCCCCCAAGAAAGCGTTCGCTGGATCTGGGCTGTTTCTTCGATCCGTACGAATCGATCACGACTATGGTCTTGCGGCTGTCACCGAAAACTACGTTGTTACGCAGAATGCATTGCGCGCGACGACACGGATACTCGACACGCTTGATCGAGGCCAAGGTGGTGCATGGTCACTTGTGGGGCCATTTGGGACCGGGAAGTCGGCATTCTGCCTTTATGTAGCCCATCTTCTTTCTGCCGATGACACTGCGGCATCAAGAGCTGCGATACGGCGTCTGAGCCACAGTGATTCACGGCTAGCCAAGCGGCTCTCTTCGAGGATCAAGGAACGTGCGGCGCTGGACTTCCTCATGGTGTCCGGTTCTGCCGAACCCATCTCAAACGCCGTTCTGCGCGTAATCGCGACTTCTCCCGCTCTTTGCCGACAAAGGAAGGCAGCACCGTTTCAGACAAAGGCAAAGCGACTTCTACGCGGTAGCTCTAGCTCGAACGGCTCATCATCAACCACTGTTCTAGAGGTGGTTCAGGGGGTCGTTGAAGCCACGAAGAGGTCATCCTCAAGGCGTGGGCTATTGCTCGTCCTCGATGAACTGGGCAAGTTTCTTGAGTTTGCAGCCAGCCACCCCGAATCCTCAGACGTGTTCCTGCTCCAGCAGCTCGCGGAGTACGCAGTAAGGAGCGAAGGACACTTCTCAGTGATCGGCGTTCTCCACCAAGATTTCCGCGAGTACGCCTCTATGCTGCCGGGCGTTGAACGGGCAGAATGGGAGAAGATTCGTGGGCGCTTTGAGGACATTGCATTCGAAGAGCCGCCGAGTCAACTGCTTCGCTTTGTTGCTCAGGCCTCCGAACAGAGCCGCAAATCCGATAAGACCCCTTTATCTGAGCGTGCTTGCCGAGAGGTTGCAGAGCTTGCCGGGAACCTCTGGAGGCTGCATATTGCCCCCCCGGGTCTTGCAGAAGCCGAAGGTCGGGAGTTGCTCCAGTCCTGTGCTCCACTCCACCCACTTACTGCAGCCCTCCTGGGACCAGTGTTTCGGCGTGTTGGCCAGAATGAAAGGTCAGCATTCAGTTTTCTGGCGTCCGAGGAGCCCAGTGCACTGAAAGCATGGGTGCGAGCCAACGGTGATGGCAAGCATCACCTGTTTGATGTTGTGCATCTATACGACCATTTGCGCGGCTCCCTTGGCAATGCGTTACTGCATACCAGCGATGGTAAGCGGTGGGCAGAAGCCTTCGACGCGGAATCAAGACATAACTCACTGTCCGCTAATGCGGTGGTACTGCTACGAGCGATTGCCATGTTGGCCATCGCCGCGCGCTGGTATGACGTTCGCGCCTCTCGTGATGTCCTCAAATATGCACTATTTAACCGATTGAGTGCCGACGCCATCGATAACGCCATCGACGAACTTGAATCTGCATCAGTTGTCGTCTATCGGAAGTACAACGAAAGCCTAGCTATATGGGAGGGCAGTGACGTCGACGTGGAGGCGCGCCTTTCCGAAGGGCGTACTCGTTTGCGGGATACCGTTGGGGCTGCGGCACTGCTGGAGAAGCACTATCGAATTCGGCCAATTCTAGCCCGACGCCATTCGTACGAGACCGGTACACTGCGATTCTTCGAGGTCCGGTTTGCTGAGCACTCGCAGCTCCATCACATCGCTACACAGGAATATGACCACGATGGCCGTATTGTCGTGCTACTGCTTACTCGCGGGCAGACTTCCGAGCCGAGCAAGAGTGATCTGAAACAACTCGATGTGCGATCCCTGGTGTTGGTCGTTCCTCCGGCAGAGCGCCTGACAAGCCTAGCACTCGAAATGGCAGCTATCGATTGGGTCGAACGAAATACCCCTGAACTAGGCCATGATAAGACTGCGCGCCGTGAGCTGTATGCCAGAAGGTCGGACGTGGACCGCCATGTCCGGCTACTTGTCGACGGACTCTTATCCTCAGCTGGGGAGGAGCGGACATGGTATCACAAAGGAAGAAAGATACGAATACAGGACCACCGCCAACTCAACGAACAGCTCTCCCGTATTTCCGATGAGGTATTCTGCAGTGCTCCGGCAATCGACAACGAAATCATTAATCGGCAAGAGTTGTCTAGCTCGGCGGCGGCAGCTCGGAGGAATCTCATCGAGCGCATGATCGAGAGCAGAAGTACCCCGTATCTTGGGTTAGAGGGGAATCCGCCTGAGCGAAGCATCTACAGGTCGCTTCTCTCCAGCGAAGGCCTTGGTGTACACGGCGAACACAAGGGTGTCTGGGGCTTTCGGCAGCCGTCTGCATCTCACAGGAAGCGGCCGAGGTCGGCGTATGAACTTTTCCAGGAGATCGATGATTTCTTCTCCAAGTCGGAGCAATCGGCAAAGTCCGTCGAAGATCTTTTCGGCCAGCTTCGTCGTCCTCCCTTTGGCCTTCGTGACGGCCCGATTCCGGTGTTGGTGTGCGCTGCACTGCTGGCTCGCGAATCAGACGTAGCTCTATACAAGAACGGTGAGTTTCAGCCGTCACTGACTTGCGCTCTCTTCGAAGATTTAATCAAGAGGCCGGTTGACTTCTCGGTGCGGCAGTTGCGCATCACCGGCGTAAGGTCAGAAGTATTCGGGAGACTAGCCACACTCCTGGGTCAGACTGACATTTCAGAACGTGACAGTAAGCAGCAGGTAGTGACTATTGCCCGTCTGCTCATACGGTTCATGCGGTCGTTGCCGGAGTATACACAGAAGACCGAAGGACTTTCGACTCGCACTCGCGATACTCGTACCACCTTGATGACTGCGAAGGAACCAGAGACCATGCTCCTGGAGGACCTTCCGAATGCTGTGGGCGTTCTGCCGTTCCAGCCCGGGGATCGACGCCGACGATCAAAGGACGTAGACCTTTACATTACCCGGCTCAAGGAAGCGATTATCGAGCTAAGGGATTGCTTCCCGAAGCTCGTCGCTAGCTTGTGGCGATCGCTCGGAGAAGCCTTCGGAACGGGAGTCGAAACGGCGCACGTTCGAGCCCGCCTGCATGAACGGGCGTCGGCGCTTTCCGAGTTCGCGGTTGAGCGCGATATGCGGATGTTTATTGAGCGAGTCGCGGACGAGTCCGGCTCTGAACAAGACTGGCTAGAGGGTGTGACGTCGCTGCTCGCAGAACGATTGCCAACGAAGTGGCGGGATGAGGACCTCGCCCACTTTGGCATCCGTCTGCAGCAATTCGTGCGCCGTTTCAATCTACTGGAGGCTACGGTAGCCACTCGTCCGCCCAATAGTGGTCAATCCAATGGTCTTGAATCAATCCGATTCGCAGTGACGAGCACGCGTTTCGGCCAGATTGACCACACGTTTCACGTTGACCCCAGTAAGGAGCTCTCGGTGCAAGCCATTGCGAAGCAGCTGGCCAGAATCCTTGACAAGCAGGATTCTGCGGCAGCCATGGTTGCTCTGTGCCGTGTGCTGCACCATCGCGCAGTTGGCCGCCTTGATTCGTGCGAACCATCCAAGGAAGGAGCTAAGTTGTGACCACGCCACTTATACGACACATTGTGTCATTGTCGGGGGGGAAAGACAGCACGGCACTGGCAATTTACCTGCGCGATCGCATTCGTGGGCTGGAATACGTGTTTTCTGACACGGATAAGGAACTTTCGGAAACGTACGAGTATCTCGACAAGCTTGAGGCATACCTTGGCAAAGAGATTGTACGATTGCGCGATGACCGGGGTTTCGATTTCTGGCTTAGGCAGTACGGGGGCTACCTCCCGTCCTCACGCATGCGGTGGTGCACAAAGATGTTGAAGATTAAACCCTTTGAGAAGTACATTGGAGACGACTCAGTAAAGATGTACGTCGGCATCCGCGCTGATGAGGATCGAGAAGGTTATAGGCCGACTAAGCCCAATATCACACCGGTGTATCCCTTTGTGGAGGCCGGTTTCGACCTGGAGGCCATCCACCGCATACTCGCAGAGAGTGGTATCCAGTTTCCCAAGTACTACTCGTGGCGCACCCGCTCCGGCTGCTACTTCTGCTTTTATCAACGCAAGCACGAGTGGCTGGGGCTGAGGGAGAATCATCCAGACCTGTTTGAGAAGGCAAAAAGCTACGAGAAGATCGACCCCGAGACCGGCCAGCGCTACACTTGGAGCGAGCGGGAATCTCTCGATGAGTTGGAGCATCCCGGCCGTGTCGCTGAGATCAAGGAGAAGCGGACTATAGAACTGAGAAAGGCTCAAAAGCAAAACGCCGGCCAACCACTGCTGCACGTTCTCGGCGACATTGACGACGCTGACGGCACCTCGATGCCGTGCTCCTTCTGCCATATTTGAGGTCATCCTTGTATGAAGGTCTTCATTGCATCCCATTCTCAAGAGCTCGCATCGAAACTGCGCGACCTCATTCTCGGTCGGGGGCACGAATGCACAGCTAGATGGATTGTCGAAGATACGAGATTCCACGCTGGACACGGCGCGTACTCAGACGAAGAGAGGGCACGGCTCGCACTCATGGATGCTGAGGACGTCGCAGCGGCCGACGTACTCGTTCTCATTGCTGAAGAAGAGGGGCGCACGGTACCCGGCGGAAAGCATGTTGAGACCGGCATGGCCTTAGCTGCAGGACGGCCCGTTGTTGTCTGGGGGCGCCGAGAGAACGTATTTCACTGGCATCCCTTGGTAACTGTGGTTAAGTCGCCGCATGAGGTGATCGCGCTTATAGACCGAATTGCCCAGAACGGCGCCACGCATTCTCCTGAGTAAGGTATTCTGTGGCTCTCATCATCCGCCTGTTGTTACCGGAGGAGAACCTGTGCGCGACATCGCGTAATAGACCCCCAAAGCGAAAGCAAGAAGGATCAGCAGCTGCATTCCGCGAATCCAGTACTTGTGATCGAAAAGCCTTGCCCTGAAGGTCAGCCAACACGATTTCGCGCCGTGCCGCTGATCAGCTTCTCGCCGCATTAGCCCCAGCTGATTCGATACGGACGGAAAGCCATCACAAAACAGGACACTACGCTCCAAGTGCTCAAGAATATCAACGGCCATCCGCACAAACCGGAGCGTGCGAACATCGAAGGCCATGAACACCAGACAAGATAATATACCGAAAACGCATACGAAGACGGCCACCGCGATCAGTCCTTCTCTGATGGCTAATACGTATCCGTTCACCAGAATGCCCATGACTATGAGATAGTAGTTGAAGAACAGCATGCGCTGGCGTGCGGCCGACTCGAAGTATCGCCATGCATAATCGAGTCGGTGCCTTAGCAATTCAGACTCTTCCGGACGCATACACTTATCTCCATGAGACCCACACGTCTTGTCACGCGCTGGTAGCAAGACCAAGTCGTGCTCTTGTCCTCCGCTCTGCCAGCCGCGTTTGGCGAAGTGAGGCACACACTGATCCCGCGGTCAATCCGCCAGCGCCTCGATAAGCGAGGTCATGTTGAACCTCATCAGGAAGTCCGCATAACAGCTCTGAAACACATCCTTGAGATAATCCTCGATACCTACTTGCTCAGGATCACCATCGCGCCGTTCCCGCTGAATCTGATAGCCGCGTGTTTTCATGATAATATAGAGAAACAACGTGTGAAAGTAGACCGAAGCGATGTACTTTCGCTGTCCCACCTGCAGTTGTTCGGGTGTCGGAGATGACCCGAGACTCGAGCGGTAATTCAGCCAGACCGAGCTGTCCATGTTGATCAGAATGGTCCTTAGAGTGTCGCCTTCAGCGACAGGGTGCATGACAACGGTGTGATCCATCTCTGCCCCAAGCTCCGATGCATTGTCCCATGACAGCCACCCTTCTTCCGTCGGGGCACTCGCTACAAGTTTATAGGCTGGCAGGCCAAGATCGCGATTGGTCTCGTCTTTCGTGTCCGGACGGTCCTTGGGGGGTTTTTTCGGGTCGCGGACTTTCACCCAGAAGCCTTGCTCGAAGTCGCCGTTAGGGCTGGTCAACGTCACCTTCACCCTAACGGCATCACCAACGTTGACGGCCTCCGTCGGAGAGAGATGCAGCTTGATGGTCCCGTTGTCCGGGCTGGACCTCCTAATGTTTAAGACTGATGATACAGTCTCGCCCTTGCCACCGGCCTTGCCACCACCGGCTGAGCTGTTGTCCTGGTAGTCCAAGAGGCCGACTTCCAGGTCTCCGGGCTCTTCGATCCGGTCAAAATACATGTTCTCAACGTCGGTTGAGAACAGCACCTTACGTTCGCTCCCGTAGGGAATACTGATGGCCGGCGTCTCGCCAGCTTCCGCTCCCTGCATTCGGAAAAAGGACGGGAATCGTTTGGGCTCGAAACGACGGTCATTCTCCGTCGCCTGCTGCTTCTGACGCTTTGTGCGATGGTAGCCATCCTTCTTCGCTTGTGGATCCGAGCGATGCAACTGGAACACCTGGTCCAGGAGCTTGGTCATCTCCGAATCCAGGGGCAGGTTATCAGCGAAAGACCGCACCAACTCGTCGGCCTGGCTGCTGTCAAGGTCCAGAACGTCCTTCCGTCGTTTGTTGATCTCGCTAAGCCTGCTCTTGCGAAGTATCTTACCCAGTTCATCACGAATGCGACGAGACTCTACTCCGCCCTTGAGCCGGTCGCGAGAAGCCATGGTCAATTCGTTGCGGAAGTCTGGTTCTAACTGCGTGCAGTCCACATGTATCAGAAGATAGTTTCGCAGGAGATTCATCTTCAATGTCCGAGTAATGAACTCGGAGGTGTAGTGCCCGTGCACCTGCCCGTTGACCGAGAAGAGGACTGACATGTTGTTCTTAAAAAACTCTCGCGAGATGCTCTCTCGCGTTTCCTTTGCATTCTTGCCCTTGGCCCGAGACCGGAATACATAACAGGTCGCCCTTAATGTCCCAATGCCTGACAATGTAGCCTCTTCCGAGAAATAGTCCTCAATGTACTCGCTGTCCTCCTGCTCTAAACGGCGTTTTAGGCCATACAGGTGTCGTTCTCGCTGGACGTTGTGGGGATAGCGTGATTCACTTTCTATGATGTACATCGGCAAGGCCGGCTCGAACAGGTACTCATTGATGCTTTGGTTTAAATCGCGAGAGATGTCCGAAATGCCGCTGGGCAAATCATACGAGTAGAGCTTGATGATTGTGCCTGTCGTGAATCTGCGTTGATGAAGCCCGAGGTCCAATTCTGAGCACGCGAACGCGGGTATTGCGCCATTGACAACTAAAAACTCGTACCACGTGTTCTTGTACTTCGTTCGCTCTTCATTGGAAAGTGGGTGTTTCCGAATCAGCGTGAAACCAAACCTGCCAGTGCCGTCAAAACGTCTAGATCCGATTAGCTGGTAGCGATTGCGACCACAGAACACGATGGCGCCGCTACCCCCCATATTGTATTTGCCTTGAACGAAGTGGATGTCGTTCTTGTTACCGCGCAGCAAGGATAGAAATGTGTCTTCGAAAGCTTCGGGGTGTTGCCCTTCTCCATCATCAAAAATGATGAGCGACGTGTCTCCTCGCGGACCATCGGCAAGCACCTGAATGTGCTCCGCTTGCTGCCGGCGCACCTCCGCCTTCGGGTAATCCCAGAGCTTGTGGTGGGGAAAGAATCGTTCAATAGCCTCGTGCATGCTTCTGGGTGCGAGTTCGGATTGTGGGTCAACACCCTGTTCGAGGCATCTCCGCATTAGGATAGCATCAATCGAGTTGGTCAGTTTCTCGATGAGGGCAGCAATTGGCGAGGCCTGTTGGTTCTCAATGACGCCGAAGTTGTTGTCAATCCCGCCTAGACGACGCCAGTTGTCTGCAGTCTCGAGAAAAGGTGAGTAGCGAGCCATCACATCATCAATCTCACTCTCGTTTCCCGCGGTGTAGAAAGCCTTGAACAAGGAGCGCGGATCAATCTTATCAGTTGTCATGACGGTGTTTCCTGGAGGTTCCGGTCGGCACTCGGACGGCGCTGTACCCTCACAATCTCATGGGGTCGTATCTGTCAGGAGAAGGAGGTGGAACGCACTGGCGCGTTCCACCTCCCCCAAGGTTCCTTACTGGTTCTTCCTCCAGTGTTGAATGAGGCTTCGGACCTCTAGGCCCCAATTGGTGCGCAGCTCGTCGGCATCGATTGCCGTCAGATCCTCGAAACCACCCTCGCCGCGGGCGTAGCCGGCGATGAGCAGGTCGATCCCAAGTCGCGTGGTCTTTGCGAGCCGACCGAGATCCCCATCGTCTTCTCTCTTCTCGGCTGATAACAGCTTCGCGTAAACCTCTGTGTAAAAGGGATGCTGCATGTTGAGCTTGACGATCATTGTCGAGCCGAGATGCTCAACAACAAACATCTCCTTTCCAGGCCAGCTCTCAGGGACCACGGTGTATGGCTGAGTCTTGATCCGAGCCTTCACCTGCTCCTTCTTGTTGGCCTTCTGCTCCTCGGGCAACTCCTTGACGAGTGATTCAGCAGCCTCCTCAATCTTCTGCTCAACCACGGCCTGCGGTGTATCCTTCCCCGCTTTGGGTTTTCTAGCGGTGCGCTGGGTCTCGGCGGCAATCTTTTCAGCTTCAGCATGTACACCTTGCTCAAGCTGAACCTGCTTCTCAACCTCGTCGAAGTGACGCCGCACCTCATCGCGAAGGGTCTTGATGGAGTTAAACAGCCTTTCCCTCAGTTTGTCGCGGAGTCCTTCGATAGGTTCAGCGCCTTTCTTGACATTTCGAACGTGGAAGCACTCGTCGAGCTCGGGCTCGAAGCGAATCTCCTTCCCAATGAACCGATCGATTGGACGACCGTCAAGGGAAGGTTGAACGCCTGATATAAAGCCGTTGAATATCTCACGGTCCGCACGGAGGATTGAAATGCCTTCATTCTCCGAAATTCGTCGATCTCTGGCGAACTCGTTTCCGCCGGCACCTCGATCACGGCGGAAATCCTTGGGGAGGAGCGTAAGTGTGATTTGGACGGTGGACTTGCGCGCAGGATCGCTGGGGATAGGGAAATCAATTGCCTCACTGACCTTGATTTCCGCAACTGGATCCTGTACTCCGTCCTGATGAAACTGAGTGGAAGTCATCAAGAACAGTGGATCGTGTGAGAAGACCGGCTTACCGTCGAACTGAATGCCGATGCCCTTATCCAAAAACTTCCGAAAAGTCCTCGCGATGTAACGCACAATATCTGTCCGCACCGTATCGGCGCGGCGCCCGCCCCCGGATTCGTTCTCCTCCAGCCGGTCCGTCTTCGACCAGACCACGAGGGTTCCCTTTGGGCCTGGGAGGTCCTCGCACCCGTTAGGCAACTCAGCCGGCTCCGGGGCTGGAATGTGCTCCATCTTCTTGGCCTCGATCTCATCGAGGTCAATATAGGTGCGCAACCACGGGTCATCTGTACTCTGTCGACTGTAGATCTCGATCCGCTTGGCCTGGGAGATCCCGCCCATCTTGGCACCAACACCGAAGCGGCCCATGCCCGTGCGATCGTTGTAACGTGTCGAGTAGCCGAGCTTCAGTGAGTTGTGCAGCACCTCGACATCCATCCCATCACCGTCATCCCCGACGGCCAAGCGTTCCACGACCTCCGTTGCGCGTTTGTTCTTACCGATCGTCTTCTTAGCCGTGAAGACACGAGCGCGAATGGTGTTGGCGTTCGCCTGTAGGCTGTTGTCAATCACCTCACCTACGGCACTGCAGTAGTCGTGCCCGGATGATCTCAGCGAAATCAGGGCCTTGTCTGCTGCAATGAGTGGGACCTGGTTGGTCGACACCTTCTGTTGGACTGCGGTAGCCATTGCTGGCCTCCTTTCTCCCGGCGCTATGGCCGAGAAGAGAGCCTGGAGCGCACTGGACTTTCGACATCGACGATGCGTGCGCGAACGACCGCCGACGTAGACATTCTCAGCGAATTTTCAATGGATTGGAATCGATATCGAGAGGAGTCGTTGGCTCGCCTCGCCTTGCCCAAGCCGCCACACCGGTCAGCCTAGGACGATGAACCAATCCGCTGATAAGTATGCGTAGGAATAGCCCGGCGTCAAGGGGTAAGCCAGATTTTTTTTCTGGCTTACTTCTTGAACGCGGCCAGGACTCCACCAGTGCCTCTTGCAAGTATCTGCCAATCATGAGGTTGCGGCGGTATTGGCGTTTTCCTTTGGACATGCGGCGAACCCAAAGGCAGACCCGGTATCGCGAAGGTCCGTGGGCCTGTTAACCTGCTGACTCGGAAACGGGTGGAAGCCCAAAGGGCTGAACGGGCTTTCTTCGGAGGCCCAGACAAGCAACGGGAATCGCGTCTAGGCCTGCAACGCGACGCACGCGATTGACCGCGCGGAATAGGTTTAGTAGTTGTCGACGTACCGGAGCATATGGTTCCAAGTGCAGCAGCCGAAACTCTGCTGCCATGTGTTCGGCCGACCTTTGCGGAGCCAAGAAGAGGAAATACGCCTTCAGCCGATTGTACGTCTCCTGGTCGATGCGGACCGACGCATGGCCATTGCGGAAGCTGACGCTGTAGCCGCCCAGCTTGAAGGGGACGCGGCGGATATCGCGGATCGCTTTGGCTTCCGCCTCGAAGAACCAGTGCTGGCCGTGCGTGGCGATCAGAACGAACGTTCGTCCGAAGCGCAGGTAATGCAGGTTGGCCAGACCAGCTCGTTTCCGGCGGGCTCGCTCCCATTTGGATACGTCGATGCCATAGCGGTCGATCAGCTTGCGGTCAATGGCTTCAGGGTCCTTGTCGATGGGAATCCAGCCCCGGGCGTAGAACCAGTACCCGTGCGCCACGTAGGCGACGGCCAACTGCTGAATGAACCCGGCGAGCGAAACCGCCCGACAACGATACACGTCTCCCCCCACGGCCAAACCCGAGATGAAGGGGATTGTTTAACGGCACAATCCCCGAAAGCCGCAACGAACACGTGCAACCACGTTGTGCATGGGTAATTGTTCGCGTACGTGCAAGGGCGCTGCTCTCGACAAGGCCCCGGGCCCCCTCTCGACAACAGCCACCCTCATGCTGTTATGCACTCGAAAGGTACACCCGTTGCCTCGGAAAACCGACCTGAACGTCACGTCCCTCCAGGCACACGATACCACCAGCCATGCCCATCGCTGCACAGAACCTTCGCCGCGGGGGCGGACCCCGCCCCCGCAACCTGATGACAATCCTCTCGTACATGACAAACCTCCACTGGCCCGCCAGGGCATGGTCGAACTCGTTTCCAGAGTTGACCATGCCCAATTCATAGCGGTAGCCCAAAAGAAACCTCGACAAAAACTGCCGCGTGGACCACACGCGACCGCTTCGCCGTCGCAACGCCGGCGTGCAACCCCTGCCCGCCAGGGCAGATCTTACACCCATTCGTCGCTCTCTTGCCCAGAACCGGCCAGGGCACACCCCTGGCCGGCACGTCATCGAGACGGGTTGAACCCGTCGCCGCTTTCGTCGTCGTATTGCGGTCGGCACCACCCGGTCCCGCACGAACGGCCCCGCCACTGCCTTGCAGCGGCTGCCGCTCTGCCTACGGCGGACTCCTACTTGCGGCACACTCCCACACTGCGGCTTTTCAAGCATCCGCCTGACCATGGCGGACACCGGCCACCACGCCGGCCGCCGCAGTGCTTCCCGGATTAGTGATGATCTGCAGCCAATCGGTCACGTCGCTAGAGGGCGTTACCCCTCGGGTCATCGCCGTATGTCCCAGGCTCCCGCCCGGGCATAGTCCCCACCTCATGAGCATGAGGCGGTTTCAGCCGGCCGAAACGAGAAGCGCCAGCTTACCCCTCAGCGATGATTCTTTGCGGTGCGGCACCGTCTCCGACTGGCCTCACTGGCAAGCCCTTGCGGGCCTTTCATGGTTGAGCTTTTCGTCGTCCGCTGTTTGAGCGGATCGCCGAACCCGGTCAAGGGTCCGGTCGCGCGTGTCACCACGTCGCGAACTCCCCACGCCAGCCGAGGTTGAACGAGCCTGACGAGCTTTGCACCCGATTAGGTCCGCCGCATGGGCGGACTTTGGCCCGAGCCCCCTGGACAGGATTTGCACCTGCTTCGACCATCACGGCCCCGACGCTACCGCCCAACGGGCGGCACCGGCGGGGTGCTTCTCCGTCGCCCCGATTCGAGGAAGTGTTGAAAGAACCCCATCGGATAGAACGCCGAGATTACTCCCCGTTAGTGAGACGGGGGATTACTTCGACGAGCCTCCGTCGATCCGGACAAGCCTGTCTCCAGGCATCCGGCTCTACGGGTGGATACCGCGACGGCTGGTGAGGCCATCCCCTTGGCCGAGCTGGTGAGGCTCGGTTGAACGGGAAATATCCCCCGTCTCGATGACGCCAGCGGCATCTTGTGCGACTGACGATTGGGCCAAAGGCCCAGAAGTCTATGCTAGCACGTGAGTTCCGTGAACGCATCTGAAGGTGGCCAAATCGGGGGGCGGCTTTTCCACGGTCCCGTCGGGCACGGTATTTTTTGCCGCCGGGGGGTTGACTCCGGCCTGTTTATGTGTTAGCATATAGGTGAACAGTGTATGGAGATCAGCATGGCACTTCGCAGATCACAGAACCCCGAGCCATCCATCGGCGACATCATCCGTCGCCGGCGCGTCGAGGTCCTGAAGAAGGGACTCCGCGAGATGGCAAGGGAGTTGACCATAGCGCCGGCGCACCTCACGGATATCGAGAAGGGTCGACGGACACCTTCCGAAGGGCTCCTGAAAAGGATCAGCGCGGCGTATGGAATCGGTGAGGCTGAGCTTCGTGCGGCGTGGAGCAAGGCGGACGAAGTGGTTCAGGAGGTGGCGACACAGGACACCATGAGTGCGGAGAAGGTGCCGCAATTCTTGCGGACAGCTCGCAAGCTCAATGCCGAGCAGTGGGACCAGCTTATCCGTCAGGCCGAGCAAATGGCCGCGGGGAAAACGCGGAAGGAACGCAGGTAGGATGAGCGTTAAGCTGCCAACCCGAGTATTCGACCCGTCCTATGGCCGGCGGGTGATTGAACGCCGGGCGTGGAGCTGCCTGCAACGATGCCGAAAGTCGCTCGGGCTTGATCAGATACCGCTTCCGATTCCCGTCGAGCAATGGATCGAATCACCACTCGAGTTCCATTTCGGCTTCGCGGATCTCTCCTATCTGGGCGATGGCGTGCTCGGTGCGACGTTCATCCGCGAGCGAGAGATCCTCATCCACGAGGGAGTGACGGACCACGAGGGACGGTGCCGATTTACGTGCGCTCACGAGCTTGGCCACATGCTGCTGCACAGTAGCGTACGCACCGAGTTCCATGAGACCAACGATCTGGGGCCCGGGTCGAACGATGTGGTCGAACGTGAAGCGGATCGCTTCGCCGCCGCGTTTCTGATGCCGTTGCCCTTGGTCGAGGCCGAAATCGTCAAGGTATTCGATGACTGTCGCATGGACAGGGTCCAGTGCACGTGGGAACTGATGCAGACAACGCGTGAATCGGAATGGATGTGGCGAAAGCTGCTCCTTCCCGTGCTGACGCGACGATTCGGCGTGTCGCTTTCGACTGCTATCAATCGCTGCAACGATATCGAGCCGCGAATCCCGAGTCCACGGCCACTGTTGCCGGCGGAGTTTGTGGAGGCTCTTCTGCACCGTTCGGCACGAGGCGATGAATTGGAGGCTATCCGACTGAGGAACGGAGTTCCGCAGTATGCGGATTTGTTCACAGAGCAGGCGAGTTGACCAAGGTGTTGTTTTTTTGCCGTCGATGTTCGCATGTACGCGAACATCTAACAGCGATAGGAGAACAGTGATGTCAGCAACTGTGCGGTCGACGCACTCCATTCGCATTCCAAAGCGGTATCGAGGTTCACGGTCCAGCGAATGGAAAAGTGAGCACGAGCATCTGCAGAACCACGGTTCGGACCCCGCACCCGCATTAGCCGAATCAGAAGCGGCGAACGAGAACAAGACGCCGGCAGCGGCTCGGGACGCCGAATTCAGGAGCCAGGGCCGGCCCTGCCCGGAATGCGGCAGCGCCATGATGAAACAAAGCGGCTGTTGGGTTTGCATGAGTTGCGGATGGAGTAGGTGCGGTTGACCACTGAAGACCAACAGGGCAATCCACAACGTGCCTGCGGCCCGAGGATCTGCCCAAGGTGAACCTCGTGGCGAACCGGATCTGCGAGAAATCGCTGTTGCGAACCAGGGAGACGGACAAGACGCAGTGATGCCAGGGGCTTCAACAGGGGCTAAGCGATGCTTGCGTTTGACCTGACAAACACGCCACTCGCCGCCAGCACTGAGCTGGTAGTCGCCCCGAAGGATCATGAACTCTGTGGGATCCTCAATGCACTTCTCATGGTTGAACGCTGTTCGTTCTCCCGGCTTGCAGGCCGGCAGCTGCGCCTGCACGACGGAAACCTGGATGAAGTTGCGAGGGTTCTCCATCGCCATTTCCCGCTGCTGTATCAGCGAGCTGCAGGTGAATACGGGGTTCGCGATAGCCTGGCATGGCTTTGCGGCCTCAGTGTGGCGAGGTTCCCCCTCGAAGACGAGCCAGAACACGCGAGCATTGGCGCCGGCTGTCGGCAGCCCGTAGAACGAGGGTCGTAGCCGTGTTCGAGAGGACGACAGCACGAACTGATGATGCCACGAGCCCCAACCGGCTGGCCCTCTCCGCCGAGGAGGTGGCCGAGGCCCTGGGGATCAGCCGTGCCCACGTCTTCAAACTGCTGAGCAGCGGCCGGCTGCCCAGGCCGATTAAGCTTGGCCGGGCTGTCCGCTGGCCAAGGAAAGACCTGGAGGAATGGCTTGCATCCGGAGCCCCTTCCAGCGATCGTTGGGAGTTGATCAGGAAGCAAGGGTAACGGGCGTGGTGCCTGAACTGTAAGGAGTGTGAGCAATGAACGTCTTCAAGCCTACCTACCACGACCAGAAGGGTAACTTGCGCAAGACCGCCAAGTGGTATGTCGAGTTCTTCGACCACCGGGACAAGCGGCACCGCATCGCTGCATTCACGAGCAAATCCGCCACCGAGGAGTTTGGTCGCACGCTGGAGAAGCTGGTGTGCTACCACAAGGCGAGTGGTGGGCAGATCGACCCGGCGTTGCACGGCTGGCTGACTCAACTTCCGCGCAGTATCCAGGAGCGACTCTTTGAGTATGGGCTGATCGACGGGCGACGCGCGGCTGTGAGCTTGCTGCTCATCGAGGATCTGGAGCCGTTCGCCCGTGCCCTGAAGGCCAAAGGCACGACGGCCAAGCACGCCGAGTTGCTGAAATCTCGGATCACGCGGCTGCTCAAGAAGTGTGGCTTCCAGCATTGGGGCGATATCACCGGGACCAAGCTGATCACCACGCTCGAAGCGATGCGGCAGGGCCAAGAAGGCAAGGATGGCCGAACCATCAAAGGAATCGGCGCCCAAACGTTCAACTTCTACCTCCAGGCGATAAAACAATTCTGCCGATGGGGCGTTCGCGAACGAAGGATCGCAGAATCACCGGTCGCCTACCTGACTGGGCTGAACCCGAAGATGGACCGCCGATTCGATCGGCGTGCCTTGACTGCCGCCGAACTTACGGCACTGCTCGACGCAGCCGCCGTCGGAAGAATCCACCACGGGATGTCCGGACCGGAGCGGGCGTTGCTTTATCGCCTGGCGGTTGAGACGGGCCTGCGCGTGGCGGA